>Ga0208764_10000060_pt1 | contig 53930 bp, 55 predicted proteins | sample ETNtaG_18_FD_185762 | JGI IMG/M metagenome (GOLD analysis project Ga0208764, IMG submission 185762) | Marine microbial and viral communities from oxygen minimum zone, Eastern Pacific Ocean - ETNP201302SV91 (SPAdes) (version 2) | ecosystem: Environmental > Aquatic > Marine > Oceanic ... | reverse complement strand
TTAATTCCTTTATCTAAATTAATGTTTTAAAAATCATTTAATTTTAATTATGAACTTTTCTAGATTTATCTCAAAAAGAATATGGAATAATAATTTTTCAAGTTTTTCATCACTCATAAGTAAAATAGCAATTGGAGGAATTGTTTTAGGAGTGACAATAATTTTATTATCTTTTTTTATCTTAAACGGTTTTAAAAGAGAAATCAAAGATAATTTATATTCATTTTCTGGTCATTTTAATATTTCAAAATACACAGGTAAATTTGGGTATAAAGATAATCCTCTTGATACAAGTATTGGCTTAAGTTCTCACTTAGAAAAATTGAATTATGTAAAAAATTTTCAATCTTATATTTTATCACCAATTCTAATCAAATCAAATTCAGATGATATTGAGGGCGTATTATTTAAAGGAGTTGATAAAAATTTTAATTCCGATTTATTTAATAGGAAAATAATTGAAGGTAATTGGTTAGATTTTAAAACATATAATGAATATTCAAACGAAATTGTAATTAGCAAAAATTTAAAAAAAATTTTAAATGCTAAAATTGGTGATGATGTATTTTTATATTTTGCAAATAATCCACCGGTATATAGAAAATTAAAATTAAAAGGAGTATTTGAAACGGGAATGCAAGAATTTGATAATAATTTCATATTTGGAGATATTCTTCTTTTAAGAAAAATTTATAATTGGGATAATAGTTTTGTGTCTGGAGTAGAAGTTTTTGTAAATAACGAAAATAATTTAGCATCAATTTATGATGATTTAAAAAGTAAAACTACTTTTGATGAATTTGTTGAAAAAACAGACGCTAAGTATATTCAAGTTTTTGATTGGTTAAAACTTTTAGATAGAAATATATTAATTTTTTTTACTTTAATTTTATTTGTTGCTTCATTCAATATGATATCAATTTTGTTAATATTGATTATGGAGAGAATTAGAATGATTGGTATTTTTAAGGCATTAGGTTCAACTAACAATCAAATTAAAAATATTTTTTTATATAATGGTCTAAGATTGATCTTCTTAGGTTTATTTTTAGGAAATTTAATCAGTATTTCATTAGCTCTTTTTCAAGACAAATTTAAAATACTAAAACTTGATAAATCTAGTTATTATATGGATTATGTTCCAATAGGATGGGATTTATATGTGCTATCTAAATTAAACTTATTGGTATTTGTTGTAATTTTTTTAGTTATTTTTTTACCAATACTTGTTATAAATAGAATAAAGGTTTTAGACTCAATTAAATTTAGTTGATTTTATAATTTTTAAAAAAACTAAAAATTTTCATTTTTATTATTCCAAATATTGCTTCGCCAAAAATTGAAAAAGACATTTTTGATTTTCCTCTTATTCTATCCTTAAAAATTATAGGAATTTCTTTTATTATCAAATTTAATTTTGTTGCAATAAATTTTAATTGAATTTGAAATGCATAACCTTCAAACATTATATCATATTTTAAGATATTTTTTAATGCAAATAAAGAATATCCATTAAACCCTCCAGTAGTATCTTTAACTTTAATTCCTGTAACTATATTTACATATCTATTTGCGAAATATGATAATAATACTCTTTCTATAGGCCAATTAACAACAGTAATTCCTTTTATGTATCTTGATCCAACAACTACATCTACTTTATTTTTGGAAAGTTGATTTTGTAAAATTTCAAGATCTTTAGGATTGTGTGATCCGTCTGCATCAAGTTGAAAAATATAAGAATATTTTTTTGATATAGCAAAATTAAATCCTTCTACATAAGCAGACCCTAGACCCTTTTTATTACTCCTTTCTAAAAGGTAAATATTAAAATTATACTTCTTACTTTGAATGATTTTTTTTACTATTTCTCCAGTTTTATCGGGTGAATTATCATCAACAACTATAATATCAAATTTTTTTTTAAGGTTAGATATTTTATCTATTGTGATAGTTATATTTTCTTTTTCATTGAATGTGGGAATAATTACAACATTTTCATTCATATTAAAATGTATTTTAAATCAATTTATTAATAAATTTGTTAAACCAATATATAACTTTTTTAAAAAGAGTTAAATTCCTGTAATTTGTTCATTATTTATTATGAATATAGAAAAAAAACTTAAAACATCAGTATTATCAGCAATTCAATCTATATATAATTATGATGTAAAAATTGATGATATTCAAATACAATCCACTTCAAATGAATATGAAGGTTATTATACAATTCTTTTATTTTTTCTTTCAAAAACTTTTAACGAAAACCCTTCTAAGATTGGTGAGAAAATAGGAAATTATTTAATTGAAAATGAAGATTTTATTGAAGCCTTTAATGTAGAGAAAGGATTCCTAAATGTTGATATTGATCAATTTACTTGGCTAAAATTATTTTATAATATTTATTCTGAAAATAAATGGGGATTTAAAAAAAATACAGGAAAAGAATTGATGGTTGAATTTTCTTCTCCAAATACTAATAAACCAATTCATTTAGGTCATTTAAGAAATATTTTTCTTGGAGATTCAATTTCTAGAATATTAAAAGCTGTTGGTTATAAGGTTCATAGAGTTCAGATCATCAATGACAGAGGTATACACATATGTAAATCCATGATAGCCTGGAAAAAATTTTCTGGGGGAGATTCGCCGGAGAAATCAGGTATGAAAGGTGATCACTTTGTTGGTAAATATTATGTTTTATTTCAAGAAGAACTTAATAGACAAATTCAACAAGAAATTAAAAATGGAGCAACTAAAGAGGAAGCAGAAAAGAACGCTCAAATATTTAATGAAGCAAAAGGTCTATTAATTAAATGGGAAAATAAAGATCCTGAAACTATGAAATTATGGAAAAAAATGAATAGATGGGTCTATGATGGTTTTGACAAAACATATAAAACATTGGGGGTTGATTTTGATAAAATATATTATGAATCAGAAACTTATTTATATGGAAAAAAAGAAGTTGAAAAGGGACTTAAAAAGAAAATATTTTTTAAGAAAGATGATAATTCTATTTGGGTAGATTTAAATAAATATGGACTAGATAATAAGCTTTTAGTTAGAAGTGATGGAACTTCTGTATATATAACTCAGGATATTGGTACAGCAATATTAAGATTTAGAGATTTTCCAAAAATTCTGAAACAAATTTATACTGTTGGAAATGAACAAGAATATCATTTCAAGGTATTATTTAAAATATTAGAAATTCAAGGTTTTGATTGGGCAAAAGAATGTTATCATCTTTCTTATGGTATGATTGATTTACCTTCTGGCAAAATGAAGTCAAGAGAAGGTACAGTTGTTGATGCTGACAAATTATTGGAAGAAATGGTTATTATATCTAAGAAAAGAACAAAAGAATTAGGTAAGATTGATGATTTTAATAAAAACGAACAAAAATTATTATTTGATAAAATTGCATTATCTGCTATTAAATACTTTTTGCTAAAAATTGACCCCAAGAAATCTATGTTATTTGACCCTAATGAATCTATAGATTTTCAAGGAAATACTGGCCCTTTTATCCAATACACTTATGCTAGGATTATAGCTATTTTAGAAAGGGCAAAAAATATAGGTATTAAAGACGATTATAATATAAATTTAAATCTGAAAAGTATTAATGAGTTTGAAAAAAAGATAATTTACTTATTAAGTGTTTTTCCTGATAAAATATCTTTTGCTGCATCTGAATATTCTCCTTCAATAATAGCTAACTATATCTATGACCTATCAAAAGCGTATAATAGGTTTTATCAAGAAATTTCAATTTTTAAAGAAGAAGATAATGCAACAATTATTTTTAGAATATCGTTATCTAAGTCAGTAAGTAAAATTATATCTAATGCTATGGGACTTTTAGGTATTGATATGACTAATAAAATGTAACATATGAAGTGGGTTATTATAATTTCTGCATTTTTTTCTATCATAATGATTTTTAATTCATTTTATAGTTTCATATTTAATAGTGTTTCAGAAATGAAGCCGGATAATAAAAGAGAACTAAATTCTGATTCATTTTATAATTTATCTGCAGTATCAATTGATGGCAAAAATATTGATTTTAAAACTTATAAAGGTAAAAAAGTTATAATTGTAAATGTTGCTTCAGAGTGTGGGTATACAAATCAATACGATGATTTACAATACCTTCATAGAAAATATTCTAATCGTCTTGTAATCTTAGGTTTTCCATCTAATAATTTTGGTGAACAAGAGCCAGGTTCTAATGTCAATATTCTTGACTTTTGTAAGTCGAATTATGGTGTTGAGTTTCAAATGTTTCAAAAAACTGAAGTAATAGGTGAAAAATCTCATCCTGTTTATAAATGGCTTTCTTCATCTAATTTAAATGGATGGAATGACAAGTCTCCAAAATGGAACTTTTATAAATATCTTATTGATGAAAATGGAAATTTATCCAAAGTTTTGGCTTCAGCAATAAAACCTAGGGATTCAATAATAACGGATTTTATTGAAGCGGATTAATCTATATATGGATCTTGATTTAAATTCTTTAAAAATATTTTTCTAATTAATTGTCCAAGTACTGAACCTATTCCACCTAAAATCCCTCCCATTAAACTGGAAATAATTATTAGAATTATATTATTATTTACAAACAAAATATTTGCTATTTTTTGAGAGATAATTGAGTGAGTTGCAACATCCAATTGAAAGATTAATGTAAGCCATGCTAAAAATACCCCAAGAAACCCACTTATAAAATGACTAATTACATTATCAAAAAAAATGAATCCTACAGTTATTGGATAAATAACAATTAACCACCAATAACTATCAAAACCAAAAATATATGATAAAAGAAAAATTATAAATACTCTTAAAAGAAAATTCATTTTTTAAATTTTTTAGTATATAACATTTGATCTTCAATTTTTTCTGAAAAATTATTAAATAATAGCTTATTGTATTTTCCTAATGACCAATCTTTAATCATGGAACTATAATTTATATTTCCAGGATTTCCACTTTGGCCACCAGGATACACACCCCATGCTTTTGTTCCATCTGGATCCAATTCAACTATCATTCTCCATGATGGACCATGGTATTTGCTTGCTGCATTAAGAATATTTCTATTTCCTCCTATATTTATATTAGAAACACTAAAGTTTTCTATACCTAAAATATGTCTTACAGTAGTGTTTTTATAATTTTTCCATGAAATATCATTAGAATTGGATTTTTTCCAAATTTCAATAGAGTCTTCTGTAAGATCAAATGATAAATTAATTATGTCGGTTAGTTTTTCAGTTTTTTCAGTTGAAGCTATGTCATAATATTTTAATTCCGGATAATTTTTAATCAGATAGAAAGTATTATATTTTGTTGGTCTTCTATACTTAAATTTAATGGTATCAAATTCATCCCATATTTTTCCTCTTAAAAAATGGTGCCAAGTTTCAAAAATAGATGCTTCAATACTTTGTGGGTTTGAAAAATAATCCCATTTTTTAAGTTTATCAAGGGTTAATTTTTTATTAATATTAAAATTTGATGTGTCAATTTTTTCAAGCAAAATAGGAAGTATTTCATAGGCTATATAATTAAAGTTATCATTTTGAATATTTTTAACATCTTCAACTGTTGCATTTAAAATGGTTTCTAACCTATCATTAAGTCTTCTACCTCTATAATATTCATAATTATGACTATATGTATAATATGGATAAGATTTATCAGATGGATGTTGATTTGCAGAACTTACATAGTTTCTTTCTGGGTTTATCATTGATAATGCATGATCAAAAGGTATATATCCTGACCATTCATGATCTCTTTTGCTTCCATCCAAAAGAAATTTACCTTGTTCCTTCCATTTTATTGGAAATTTTCCAGCAATTGTTATTCCTATGTCACCAGAAGTTGTAGCGTAAGCAAAATTTTGAGCTGGTCCATCAAAATATGATAAAGCTTCTTTAATATCATAAATATTTTTTGCTCTATTAAGCATAAAAAAGGTTTTATATTCAATAGATGCATCATGTGCAATCCATCTCATAGCCAAATCAACTTTATCATTATCACCCAGAAAATTTCTGTCATATGAAACTGGCCCATGATGTGTCATAACGATAGTATCATAAAAAGGCTTTGAGTTTTTCACAATAAATTTTTCAATAATTTTCTCTGTTTTTAACCATTTTCCGTCAAAAAAATATTCTTTTCTATTATTATCTCTGAATTTAATTTTGTAGAAATCAACCACATCTCTTGTAGCATTTGTTTCTCCCCAAGCAATGGAATCATTAAAACCAATAATTACTCCAGGAGCACCTGGAAGACTTACACCCATAGTATTTACAGTTGGTGAATTCAGGTGAATTCCATACCATATAGATGGAAGGTTTAAAGACAAATCTGGTTGACTACCTAGAATAGGGTATCCATTTTTCGTTCTTTTTCCAGATATTGCAAAATTATTACTACCGTTATATGGATCAGGTTTTTTAAATGTTTCATCAATTAAAATTTTAGGATAAATGGTATCCCTTTTTCTAGTTAATTTTTCTGGAGCAAATTCAAAACTTGTATTTCTTGGGATAATTGGATCAACTTCTTGATGAATTTCGGGAAAAAGAAAATCATACTCTTTCTTTCCTAATAATTCTAATAAATAAGTATCTTCAATATCTTGATTTGTTCTAGAAAGCATATCAGACATTTGTTCCATCAAAAGAAATGATTTTAAAATAGTCCATTTTTCAGGTTTATAATTTAATAATTTATATTCTATAGGTAAATCTTTAATATCATTTGATGAAATAAAATCATTAATTCCCTTTGTATATGCTTCAATAAAATTTAAGGTTTTTTGATCTTTTTTTGATATTTCTAGAGTGTTTTTTGCAGCATACAAAAGACCTTTTCTTCTTGATGTCCTATCCCTAGAAAGCGCTCTTTCACCAAAAATTTCTGATAATCTTCCTGATGTTGACATAATTTGGAATTCCATTTGCCAAAGTCTATGAAAGGCATGCATATATCCTTGAACATAATATAGATCTTCATCATTTTTTGCATAAATATGGGGTATTAAAAGGCTATCTATTTGAAGAATCACTTCTTCTTTAATTCCAGGTAATTCAATATCATGAAATTTATTAACCAATCCATTTTGAATGAATCCGGAGTATGGGTTTAACAATTTTCCAATAGGAGGTAGGTTAAAAACAGATATGTTTAATAAATGAATATATATTATTAAAATAAAAAATACTATTATGGATTTTATTGCTTTCAAAGGAATTATTTTTTGCAAATTTATTTATAGAAAAAGAAAAACATATTATTTTCACGATTTTTGTGCGCTCGGAAGGATTCGAACCCTCAACCACCAGAGCCGAAATCTGGTATTCTATCCAGTTGAACTACGAACGCTAAAAAAATTAAATTATTATAATCTTAGAGAATTTCGTTTACTTTTTCAGCAGCTTCTTTTAATGTTATTGCAGAAAAAACTTTAAGGCCAGAATTATCAATAATTTTAGCTCCTTCTTCGGAGTTAGTTCCTTGAAGTCTAACAATTATTGGAATATTAATATCACCAATATTTTTATAAGCTTCAACAACGCCATTTGCTACTCTATCACACCGAACTATACCGCCAAAAATATTTAGCAGAATAGCTTTTACATTCTTATCTTTAAGTATAATTCTGAAACCTGTCTCTACTGTTTCAGCACTAGCATTACCACCTACATCAAGAAAATTTGCTGGATCACCACCTGAAAGTTTTATAATATCCATAGTAGCCATTGCTAATCCTGCTCCATTTACCATGCAGCCTACGTTTCCATCAAGTTTAACATAACTTAGTCCAACTTTATTTGCTTCAATTTCTGCTGGATCTTCTTCAGATAAATCTCTTAATTCTTCAATATTTTTGTGCCTAAATAGTGCGTTATCATCGATATTTACTTTTGCATCAACAGCAAGAATTTTATTGTCTGATGTTTTAAGTACTGGATTTATTTCAAACATAGACGAATCAATGCTTTCATATGCTTTGTATAAAGAAAAAATAAAATTAATCATTTCCTTAAGACCTTGCCCTTTTAAACCAAGTGCAAAGGCAATTTTTCTAGCCTGAAAACCTTGAAGTCCAACATTAGGATCTATCCATTCTTTAATTATTTTCTCTGGAGTCTCTTCAGCAACTGTTTCAATGTCCATTCCACCCTCAGATGAAGCCATAATTACATTGCAGCCTTTTACTCTATCGAGTAGTATACCTAAATAAAATTCTTTTGGATCTTCATCTCCAGGATAATATACATCTTCAGCTATAAGAACTTTATTTACAGTTTTGCCAGTTGCTCCTGTTTGATGAGTTACAAGTGTTCCATTTAATATATTTTTAGCTTTTTCTTCTACTTCATTAATATTTTTTGTAATCACAACACCTTTTGATCCTGTTTCTTTTATAGTACCTTTCCCTCTTCCTCCAGCATGAATTTGAGCTTTAATGACAAAAACATCCGAATTACCATTTTTAGAAAGTTTTAAAGCAGCATCTTTTGCTTCTTTTGTTGAATTAGCTACATGTCCCTCTTGAATTCTAACACCAAAAGATTTAAGAACTTCTTTAGCTTGATATTCGTGAATATTCATATATAATTTTTGTATAAAATAAATGATTAATAATTAATAATACTAGTATAATTCGCTTAATTTAGATTTATGTTATTACAAGGAAATAAAATCTGTAAATCTTATAATAAAATTAATGTTTTAAACAATATTGACATTTCTGTTTCTTCTGGTGAAATAGTTTCTATTGTTGGAAAATCTGGTGCTGGAAAGTCTACATTATTATATATTTTAAGTTCCTTGGAGAATCCAGACAAAGGTGATGTTTTGGTAGATGGAATTAATTTAAAATCTTTATCAAAAAATCAATTAGCCCATTTTAGAAATCAAAACATAGGTTTTATTTTTCAATTTCATAATTTGTTGCCAGAGTTTGATGCGTTAGAAAATGTCTGTATACCAGGATATATCTCAGAAAATAGTAGAAAAGACGTTGAAAGTCAAGGTAGATATCTTTTAGACTTCTTAGATCTTTCTGAAAGGATTCATCATAGGCCAGATGAATTATCAGGTGGAGAGCAACAAAGGGTTGCTGTAGCTAGATCATTAATAAATAATCCTTCAATTATTTTTGCTGATGAACCAACAGGAAATCTTGATTCCAAAAACTCTAAACAACTATTTGATTTAATAAAAAAACTTAATCGAGAGCTCAATATAACATTTGTGTTGGTTACCCATAATTTAGAATTTGCTTCGATAACGAAAAGAATTCTTAAAATTGAAGATGGAAAAATTAAATAATTTCTAATAATTCAAAATTGAAAAAAGGAATTTATTTTATGTTTATTTCTACAATATTTTTTCTTATTGTAAAAATAGGAGTAAAATTATTACCTCATATTCCTGCAATGGAAATTGTTTTTTTTAGATGTGTTATTTCTTTTTTTATTAGTTTTTTAATTCTTAAAAATCAAGGGGTTTATATTTTTGGAAATAATAAGTTTCTTCTTTTTATGAGAGGAGTATTTGGTACTATTGGTTTATATTTTTATTTTCTTATTATTCAAAATATCCCTTTAGCGACTGCATCTACAATAATTTATATAACTCCTATTTTCACTTCTATAATTGGTGTTTTTGTCTTAAAAGAAAAGATTAGTTTATTACAATCCTTATGTATTTTTTTTGCTTTTTTAGGAATTTTACTAATTCAGGGTTATGATCATAGAGTTACAGTTGATTACTTATTATTAGGCTTACTTGGAAGCTTTTGTGCTGGTTGTGCTTATAATATTATTCGTTATTTGAGAGATAAAGAACATTCTTTAGTACTTGTCATTTATTTTCCAATGATTGCATTCCCTATTGCAGGAATAATAAGTTTTTTTAATTGGGTCGTTCCAAGTTTTAATGATTTAATAATTCTTATTACAATAGGAATTATTACACAGTTTGCCCAGTATTTTATGACTAAATCTTTTCAAAGCGAAAAAGTTTCTACGGTTTCAATAGTTAGTTACAGTGAAATAATTTTAGTGATAGCCATAGGATACCAATTTTTTGAGGAAACATTTAATTTTCTAACTTACTTTGGTATGTTTATTGTTGTAATTAGCGTTGTAACAAGCATTATTTTTTCTTCAAAAAAAAATAGATGAAATAAGAAAACGATGAATTTTTATTATATTTGTAAAAAATTAATCATGAAAAAATTATTTTCTTATTTCCAACATTCAATATTAATAATGTTTGTAGTTCTTGCAGGTATACTTTCCTGTGAAGAATTAGAAGATGGTATAGCTAGTAGTATTAGTGATACAGTTTCTGTTTTTGATACAGTTAGTGTTTCTGATACCGTTAGCATTCTTGATACACTTTTTTATGTGGATAGTATGGGTTATGATGCAGTTGGAGATTGGTCAGGTATTACTTTCATTGAAGCAAATGATACAATTGATCATACTAATCCTGATTCATCATGGGTTAGACTTTCTTTAACTACACCTACTATTATAAGACCTTTACATGAATTTTATTTCAGATCTTGGGAAGCTGGAGAAACTGATACGTTTAGATCTAGAGGAGTTTGGGCTATCTTGGGAGATTCAATGTATGTATATCAACTTTGGAATAATGAAGATGGAGGTCCAGGCGCAGATGAAGATGATTGGGATTTAATGAGAATGGGATATGATTTAAATTCATCAAAAGATACTATTGTTCTGAAAATGGAATTTATGGAAGACTTTGGACCAGATTCTGGCATAGTATTTCTTGATACCTATAAATTTAAAAGACTATAATTAATTCTTTTTAAATTTTCTTTTATTTTAGATTTCTTAATTAGAATTGCTTTCAATAATTTCATTTGATGATAAAAAAAATTTATTCTGATTCTTTAGGATTACTTACGGATCTTTATCAATTAACGATGTGTTATGGATATTGGAAAAAAGGAATTCATCAAAAGAAATCCTCTTTTAATCTTTTTTTTAGGAATAACCCATTTAAAGGAGCTTATTCGGTTACATGTGGGCTTGATTATGTCATTGATTATTTAAATAATTTTAAATTCTCAAATGAAGATATTAGTTATTTATCAAGTCTTAAAACAGAAAATGGAAAGAAATTATTTGAAAAAAAATTTTTAGAATTTTTAAAGATATTCAAATTTGAATGCGATTTAGATGCAATTGAGGAGGGGAGAATCGTTTTTCCTAATGAACCTCTTCTAAGAATAACAGGTCCACTTTATCAATGTCAGCTTCTTGAAACTTCACTTGTAAATATCATTAATTTTCAATCTCTTATTGCCACAAAAGCTTCTAGGATGTATTTGGCTGCTAATGGTGATCCTATTTTGGAATTTGGATTAAGGAGGGCTCAGGGAATAGACGGAGCTCTTTCTGCTAGTAGAGCATCTTATATTGGAGGCTGCTCAAAGACTTCTAACGTTTTAGCTGGAAAACTTTTTGATGTTCCTGTGAGTGGAACTCATTCTCATAGCTGGGTTCTATCCTTTGATTCTGAGGAAGAAGCTTTTAGATCATATGCTGAAGTAATGCCTGATAACTGTATTTTACTTGTTGATACATATGAAACTATGGAAGGTGTGTTAAATGCTATTAAAATAGGCAAGGAATTAATAAAGAAAGGGAAAAGTCTACTTGGAATTCGAATAGATTCAGGAGATCTTGCTTATTTAAGTAAAAAAGCTCGTAAACTTCTTGATAAAGAGGGATTTAAGGATGTGAAAATTGTAGCAAGTAATGATTTGGATGAGTCTCTATTGACAAGTTTAAAATATCAAAAATCTAAAATATCAGTTTGGGGGATAGGAACTAAATTAATTACCGCCTATGATAATCCATCTTTAGGAGCGGTTTATAAACTTTCTGCTTTGCAAGATGAAAAAGGAAAATGGGTAAATAAACTTAAACTTTCTGAGCAAAAATTAAAGATAAATAATCCTGGTATTCATCAAGTAAGAAGGTTTTTTAGAAACAACAAGTTTTTGGGAGATATGATTTATGATATAAACCTTAAGAATAATTCTGGTGTTATGATTGATCCTAATGATTCCACTAAATCTAAAAAATTTATTAATAATAATATAGAAAAAGAGGATTTGTTAAAATCTATTTTCAAAAATGGAAAACTTCTATATAAATCACCTTCAATTCATAAAATCAGAGATAAATTAATTAATGATTTAAGTTATCTTGATAAGACTCATAAAAGACTTGAAAACCCTCATAATTATCCCGTGGGATTAGAAAAATCTCTTTTTGAAGAGAAAAACAAAATGATTTTGGAGTTAAGAAAAAAATGAAAACATTAGTTATTGTTGATCTTCAGAATGATTTCATCAAAGGGGGTTCTTTGGAAGTTTCTGGTGGAGAAAACATTATTGATCCTATTAATAATATACTTATCAATTATGATCTCATTCTTGCAACCAAAGATTGGCACCCAAAAGATCATATAAGTTTTGCATCCAATCATAAAAATAAAAATATTGGAGATATAATTAAGATAAATGGAATGGATCAAGTTTTATGGCAAGATCATTGTGTCCAAAATACTTTTGGCTCAGATTTTCCTGAATCTTTGAATGTGTCCACAGTAAAAAAAATAATATATAAAGGATCCGAGAAGAAAATTGACAGTTATAGTGGTTTTTTTGATAATGGGAAAATAAGATCTACAGGCCTTTCAGATTATTTGAAAAATAAAAACATAAAAAAGATAGATTTTGTTGGTTTAGCAACGGATTATTGCTTAAAATATACAGCTTTAGATTCAGTTTCTGAAGGTTTTGAAACTAGAGTTATTTATGACTGTATTAAGGGGATAGATAAAAAAGGTTGTGAATTAGCTTTAAAAGAGTTGAAATCTAAAGGAGTAGAGTTAATTTAACTATTATCTACTGAATCCATATGATTAATTAGTTCTATCACTTTTGAGGAGTATCCCCATTCATTATCATACCATCCAACTACTTTAACAAAAGTATCATTTAACATAATTCCTGCTCCAGCATCAAATATAGAAGTTCTAGAATCACCTATAAAATCTGTTGATACAACATCTTCATTGGTATAGCCCATAATTCCTTTTAAATCATTTTTAGAAGCATTTTTCATTGCAGAACATATTTCTTTGTAAGAAGTTTTTGTTTTTAGATTTACAGTTAAATCAACCACTGAAACGTTTACAGTTGGAACCCTGAATGCCATACCGGTAAGTTTACCATCTAAACTAGGAATAACTTTTCCTACAGCTTTAGCTGCACCTGTTGATGAAGGTATTATATTTGAAAATGCTGCCCTTCCACCTCTCCAATCTTTTTGAGATGGACCGTCAACTACTTTTTGAGATGCAGTTGCAGCATGAACTGTTGTCATTAGTCCACTGGATATTCCAAAATTATCGTTTAACACTTTTGCCATGGGAGCAAGACAGTTGGTTGTACAAGAAGCATTAGATACAAAATCCATATCAGAGGTATATGATAAATGATTTACACCCATTACAAACATGGGGGTTTCATCTTTTGAGGGGGCTGACATGATAACTTTTTTAGCACCTGATGATAGGTGCCCTTTTGCTGATTCCTTATTCAAAAACAAACCTGTTGACTCTATAATATATTCAGCATTGATTTCAGACCAGTTTAGGTTTGAAGGATCTTTTTCATTAGTTACTCTAATTTTATTACCATTTACTATTAGATTATTTCCTTCTACAGTTACTTTACCATCAAATTTACCATGAGTAGAATCATATCTTAACATATAGCTCATATATTCGGTTTCAATTAGATCATTGATGCCAACTACTTCTATATTATTATCTTTGATGGCAGCCCTAAACACTAACCTTCCAATCCTACCAAATCCATTAATACCAATTTTAATTTTAGCCATATAAAGGTTTTAAATCTTCGGCAAATCTAGTAAATGAATTTTTTTAATTCAAATTATATTAATATATCAATTATTTATCTGATAATATTTTTGTAATTATTTGTGTCCTAATATATTTGCATCTGAAAATGGTCCCTTCGTCTAGGGGTTAGGACGCCAGGTTTTCATCCTGGAAACAGGGGTTCGATTCCCCTAGGGACTGCAATCAAAAAAAAACCCATCATTTGATGGGTTTTTTGTGTAAATAAGTAATATTATTTACCGGAATAATGATGTCTAAGAGAGTATAAGTTATCTTTATGTTCTAATGTATACTTCATTAATTCATCCCATTTTTCTTGAGGCATAGTACTTCTTATTCTCTTAAAACCTTCTGTCCATGCTTTTAAAAATGCTTCATGACTCTCAGTTATAATCATATAATTTAAATTCCATTCATCTCCCCAAGCATGAGTCATCATTGAGTACGATATAATCATACCTTCATCAACTAACTGGTTCCATACTGGATTTAAATAATCATCAAATAATTTGAATGCCTTGCCTTGATTAGCAAACTCAACTTTATTTTGATTTAACATCACAAAACCTTGCTGAGCTTTTAAATTAAAGCAAGCAAGAATTAATATTATAATTAATTTTTTCATTTTCAGTAATTTAAAGTTTAAATGAGTAATTTATTGATATAAAAAGATGATTAAAATATTTAAACAAAAAATTACAAATATTGCTAAAAGATTACTATCATATAGAATTAGAATCTTTTTAAGAAAACTTAATTGGAAAAGATTATATTTTCAACAATCAATTTTTAATCAATCTCAATCCAATATTTATTGTCCAATTGCTAAAATGGAATTTAAATGTTTTATTAAAACTCGAAATAACTTATTAACACCATCAAATGGAGCTAATGCAAGACAAAGATTGGTATGGCATTATTTAGAAAACAAATTAAATATTTTACATAAAAAGTATAGTTTATTACATGTTGCTCCTGAATTATCTTATTTTGAAAAATTATCTAAAAGAAAAAATTTAACTTATATAGCTGGAGATAAAATGGTATCTGGTTATTCAAATCAAAAAGGAGTCAAAAATATAGATTTGACTAATCTTAGTTATAAAAATAATTTTTTTGATCTTATAATTTGCAATCATGTTTTGGAACACATTCAGGATGACAATAAAGCTATTTTTGAAATGTATAGAGTATTGAAAAAAGGAGGGAAGGCAATTATTACTGTTCCAATCAATGAAAAATTAAGTGCAACATATGAAAATTCTTCTATAACAAAAGTTAGTGATAGAATTAAGCATTTTGGACAATGGGATCATGTAAGGTGGTATGGCTTAGATATAAAGGATAGAATATCGAAAGCAGGATTTTTTGTTAATATGAATAGATATTCAAACAATTTTTCTAAAAAAGATTTTATCAGATATGGTTTTTCAGATAGTTTGATAATTATAGCTTCAAAACCAGATAAAAAAAACCTATCTAATTAGATAGGTTTTTTTAATTTATTCATTTAAATGTTTATGGTAAACAAGTTACGCTAGGAAGTGCTTCTGTTGTTTTAGTATACATATGAGCTGTTGCACCTTCTGCATCTGTTATAGCTGCAGCTAACTCAGTTCCATCTGGTGAAACAATAAAAACTACATCTATAGTTGGAGCAGAAGTATAATTAAATGTTGCGCTCAATGTATCTCCCTTATTGATACGCATTGTATTAGTATATGATTGGCCATCGCAGTCTGTATGACTTCCAGTAGCTGTACTCCATGTACAACAATCATTAACACCCTCACTTGGATCATTATAGTAATCTTTTATTTTGTCCATGTCAATATAAATAAAAGAGGTAGTACCATCAGTACCAACATATTTCCATTTAGTCTTGTCATGTTTTAACATAAAACTTTCTGAAGCTTTATCATCATCTTCATCACAACTTACTAAAAATAATATGCTAACTATTGGAATTAAATAGTAAAATATATTTTTCATAAAATTTTAATTTAAAATTAAATTATATACAAAATTACTAAAATTTGATAAATTATGATTTTTAGTACTCATTATAACCTTAATTTATCATTTTTGTTGCTTGTTTAATTTAAAAGTTTATTCATGAAAAAGTTATATTTTATTATCATCCAATTACTTGTAAGCTTTACCTTATTTGCTCAAATAAAATTAATAAATACGGAAACCAGTAATATAAAATGGACTGGTAGAGAAATAACTACAAAAATACATTATGGTTCTTTAAAATTTTTAGATGGAAATATCTCAATATCAGAAAATGAGGTTAAAGGGGAGGTGATAGTTAATATGGAATCTTTAAATGTAGAAGATTTAACTGGAGGATCTAAACAAAGACTAGAAGGACATTTGAAGTCTGATGATTTTTTTTCAGTAGATAAACATAAAACTGCTAAACTCGAAATAGTTTCATCGGAAAAACAAGGTGATATTTTTATGATAAATGGTATACTTACTATCAAAGATATCTCTCATCCAATTAAATTTAATCTTGATACTCAGAATAATAAAGCTACAGCTAAGTTGGCATTTGATAGATCAAAATATAATGTAAAATTTAGATCTGGTAACTTTTTTGAAAATTTAGGAGATAAGTTAATATTAGATGATATTGATCTAGAAGTTGAATTATATTTCTAAAGTTCTAATACTATATCGAATAATAAATTGATGCAATTTAAAAATGATAAGCAATTAAAAATTTTTTTAGATTTAAAATATCTGGAATATTCTAAAAAAGAATTTATTGATTCAGATCCAATTCAAATTCCTCATTCTTTCACAAAAAAGAAGGATATAGAGGTTTCTGCTTTTTTAACATCAATAATTTCTTGGGGAAATAGAAAAATGATAATAAAGAATGCTAAAGATATGATGAGAAAACTCGATTCATCCCCGTATGATTTTATAATAAATTCAAAAAAAAAAGATATTGAATCAATTGATTTTTGTCATAGAACATTTAATTCTGTTGACTTACAATTTTTTCTAAAATCGTTGAAAAATATATACATCAACCATGGAGGTCTTGAAAAGATATTTTCTATTAATTATGATGATAAATGGTTATTTGAAAATATAAAAAATTTAAAAGATATTTTTTTTTCAATCGACCATCCAATTAGAACTAAAAAACATATATCAGATCCATCCAAAGGTTCTGCATGCAAAAGAATAAATATGTTTTTAAGATGGATGATAAGAAAAGATACTCATGGTATTGATTTTGGAATATGGAACAAAATAAGTCCATCGAAGTTGTCTTGTCCATTAGATACTCATACAAATAGAATAGGAAGAAAATTAGGTTTAATAAAAAGAAAACAAAACGATTTAAAAACATTGAAAGAGCTAGATCTTAAATTAAGAAAATTTGATGAAAAGGATCCAGTAAAATATGATTATGCTTTATTTAGTATTGGAATAAATGATGATATTTAACCATCTTATTCACCACCTCCACCTCCACCACCGGCATCGCCACCTCCACCACCATCACCAGCTGCCATTGCGCCATACATAGCAGCATCACCTCCTGTGTTATGGTTAACATATGAATTAACAGCAATATTATAAACATCACTCATCGAATCAACATCTTTTAAGTCATGATTTCTAAAAATAAAGTCTTCTAAATCTTTGGTTGAGTGGTTAACTTTTACGGAATTTTTTTTATTATATGCAATAACTTTTTCATCATAAACAACAAGTTTTGGATAAACACTTGTATACCATTTTTTATATGGGAACTTTTTCTTGAAAACTTCTTCGCCTGATTCTAATTCTAAAGAAATTATTTCAAATGATTTATTAATAAAATAAATATGTTTCTTAAATATCAATACATTTGATGAACTATATAACTCTTTATCAATCCAAAAATAATCACCACTTTCAAGGTGCAATAATGAACTATAAATGTATCCCATTCCCCATTTTGACATAGTATAAAGAAATAAATACTTACCAACTTTATATGTTGCTAAAATGTTTTTATCTAGTTTTTTTTTCCAAATTGTTTTTTTTTCTTTTGAATCAAAAAATGATAGTATTTTTTTCTCAGAAATAATTATTATTTTATTCATAATTTTTAGGTTTTATTTCTGTCATTTCCCAACGAACTAATTCTACTGGAATATTTCCTGTATCACTGAATTTATCAAAAAACTCTTTTAATGTAAATTTTTTCTCTTCTTTTTCAAGTTTTTCAGCATATTCAGCAATTATTCTTTCAATAAGATACTTTCCAGTAATATAAGAAGTTCCATATCCTGGTTGTCTTAAATAAAGGTGTTGTTCAAACTGTAAAAGATGAGGCTCTCTATTCATCCAACCTCTAGGAGTCCATTTTACATGTACGTTACCAGCTTCTGCCATTGTCATTTCATTTGCATGAGCGTATAATGATCCTAACCCTCTTGCAGCTCTTTGGGCAATCATGATCCATACAATCTCTTTTGATCTAGGTGAATTTTCATATAGACCAGCATGCATAAACATTTCTTCAGCTCCTGTAGCATAACCTTCATTTTTTGAATCAAAAATATTATATAAAAGAGCTTCCCGTCTTATTGGGCTTTTGTGAGGTTCATCTCTCATTTTTGCTAAATCAAACCAATGAACAAAATGAGAATACAATGGGAGAGGATCAAGATGAAGGCCTATATTAAAAAAGTTTCTTGTTTCTTTTGGAACAAATTTACCCATATGTTCCCTTAATGCTGGCTCCATATTGTCTTTTACAGTCATAATATCTTTTTCCTTTAAAAATTTCATCATTTTTTTTACAGCATTCTCTGTAAGGTTTTTAAAATCTTCAGGAGTATTCGCAGCAACTAATTCTGGTAAATTTCTGTTATTATGTTCTTCTAACTTTAAAGAAGACCAAGCTCTGTCTAATTCTCTTTGTAATAACCTTACTTCATCTTCCCATGTTAGTGGGACAAGATGAACATTTTGTTGATACCAGGTATAATTATCTTTACCAATACCAGAAGGGCCTGTTTTATTTGTTGATTCATTTTCTAACCATTCTATAAAATTTTGTGTTGCAATTTTAGCTTCTTCAATTACTACGCTTATATTATCATTTCTTTTTAAATTCAATTGAGACTTAATACTGTTAAGATTATTATATTGTTTTCTAAAATTTTCAATTCCTGCTATCCATAAATCTTTTGCATTTCCTTTAAGGTTATCTCTTGCTTGTATTAAAAAGGAGGGAATACTCATCATTTCATATAGGAATTTTTTCTTAGAATCTTCATCTAATGGTAGATCATACATCCAAAATTCTAAAACCCCATGATTAGTTGGTCCCTCATGAGCAGGAACATCACTTTGATTCATCCAAATAGTTTGATAAAATGCAGGATCTCTTTCCCATGGTTTTAAAATAGAATAGTTAAACTCATAACCATTCATTTCAGCTTTAACTATATGCCAATCAATTTGTTCTGCAATTTTCCAATTACTAATTTCAAAACTGTAAAGTTTATTTTTTAGATTTAAAAACTTTTCATGATCTTCTTTAAATCTTTTTATTGTATAGTCAGGAGCACCATTTAAAAGAGGAGGTTTTTCAAATTTTCTCCAATCGTTAAATAAATTTACCAATTCTTCATATTTAGAAAATTTATAATCTATAGCAACAGGTTTATTTTCAATTTTAGGGTTTTTTGTAGCATTACAACTAATAAGAAAAAGGAATAATATTAATTTTTTCATTATATTTTATCGTATTTATCAACGGTTAAATTACTAATTACATCACCTGTGTGTTTTATATTATTTGGTTCAAAAAGTAATAACCATACTTCTTCTTTTGCAATAGGTTTATGGTCAACCCCTTTTGGTACAATTAACATTTCTCCTTCATTTAATTCAACTTTTTTATCATGAAATTCAATAATTAATTTTCCTTTTATAATAAAAAACAATTCGTCTTCATTTTTATGATTATGCCAAACAAACTCTCCCTTAACTTTAGCAAGTTTAACATCATGATTATTAATACTTCCAATTATTTTAGGATTCCAATAATCATTAAATAAATCAAATTTTTTATTAATAATAATTTTTTCCATTAATAAAAAAATTAATTTATTATTAATTAATTGGTCTTTGAAACTGATTCATTCCTATTATTTTTCCATCTTTAATTTGGAAACTTTCTTGAGCAAATAAACTAGTAGTATCATTAGAAGATATTAAATCTTCTTTTGTCCATAAAATTACCCAATCATGATCCAAATCATTTACATGAATTGAAAACCATACCCCAGGAATGATGTTAAACTTTGTTGTTTCAAAAACAGGTTTATAAAGTGCAATTACATCTTCTTTTTTTGCTATAGATCCATCTGCTAAAGTACCCTCGAAGTCTTCATGTAGATATGACATAGTTTTTTCAAAATTTCCTTCATTGGCTGCCTTTTGTAGATTTAAGACTATGTTAGAATGACTAGGATCACCCATACTAATATCACTGGAATAAGATGCTTTAAAAGGATACTCAACCGTTTTATTTTCTTCTTGAGTAGTTCCGCAAGAGACGAATATTAAGATTAATGTTGTATATAGTAAGTTTTTCATTATTTTGTATTTTTATTTAATCAAGTTATATAATATCTAAATTATTAATTTAATACTAAAGTGAAAAAATTAATTTACATTTTATTTTTTATTTCTTTTATTTATCATTCAGGAGTATGTCAAAATAATGAAATTTTATTTAATGGAAAAAACCTTAATGGCTGGAAAATTTATGGTACTGAATTATGGTATGTTGATAATGGTGAATTAGTTTCTGAGAGTGGTCCAAATAATCAGTATGGCTATCTTTTAACAGAAAAAAATTATGATAATTTTTTACTCCACTTAGAGTTTAAACAAGAATCTAATGGTAATAGCGGAATATTTTTTAGATCTACAATTGATGGAGTTAAAATTTCTGGATGGCAAGTTGAAGTAGCACCTACAAATCAGTTTACCGGAGGAATTTATGAATCATATGGAAGAGGATGGTTGATCAAACCAGATATTACTATCCCAGATAATTTAATTGAAGGAGATTGGAATATTATGGAAATTAAAGTTCTAAACTCTGAGGTTACAACTTGGTTGAATGGAAAACAGATAGTTTATTTAAATGATAGCAAAATTAAAAATGGGGTAGGAGGTATTGCCTTACAAATTCATGATGGAGGAGGTATTAAAGTAAGATGGAAAAATATTTATTTAAAAAATTTATAGATAATTGTTGAACTTATTTTTTAATAGTCTTAATTCCATTTTCAATTGATATTTCAATCGGAGTTAGTTTTTTTGAGAATTTGTTTAAATATTTTTTTGAAACTAATTTAATATAAGGTTTAATATAATTTTCTTTAATTAGATTAATAGTACACCCACCAAATCCACCTCCCATCATTCTAGATCCTAAAATATGACTATATTTTTTTGAATGATTAACTAAAAAATCTAACTCTTTGCAACTTACTTCATATAAATTTTTTAAACCTTCATGCGAATTGTACATAAGTTTACCAAACTCAATTAAATTTGATGACTCTATAAGTTTAGTTGACTTTAAAACCCTTTGGTTTTCTTGAGAAACATATAAAGCTCTTTTATATTCATTATTTGTGAACAATGATTTGTTATTTATAATAATATCCTCAGAAGCATTAGCTAAACATGATAATTTATTATCTATATTTTTTATTTTTTTCAATGCATTTTTGCACTCGTTAACTCTTTTATTGTAATCACTAGAAGATAAGTTGTGATTAACATTTGTGTTTAATAATAAAAACTTGTAAGGTGAGAATTTACTATTTATCATTTTTAACTTCAAAGAATTACAGTTTAGAAGAATAATTTTATCTTTTTCTCCAAAAAAAATTGCAAACTGATCCATAATCCCTCCTTTTACTCCTATAAAATTATGTTCTACTTTTTGTGCAATATTTATCATCTCATACTTTGAAATTTTAAATTCAAATAGATCATTTAAACCTTTTATTATTCCACAAACTAATGCTGAAGAAGAACTTATTCCTGACCCTAATGGAAGATTAGAATCAATCATGCATTCAAAACCATTTAATTGACTACCGCTTAATTTTTTTAAATAATAAACGACACCAATAATATAGTTTTTCCAATTTGAATTTATTTTTTTAGTTTCTTTACTTAATTTAAATGTTATTGATTCATTATAGTGTAACGAACTTACTTTGCACGTAGAATTGTCTAAATTTTTTTTGAAGTACAGAAGAATCTTTTTATCTATTGCAGCAGGTAATACATTTCCTCCATTATAATCAATGTGCTCACCAATTAAATTTATTCTACCAGGAGATTCAACTAGAATTTTGTAATTAAATTCTTTAATGTTTTTCATTTTTTAATTTATATCTAAATTTAAACAATATTAGTTTTTTAAAATTTATCATATTTTATAAATGAATTTTTTTCTTAAAAATTTATTGATTTTAATTTCATTTTTTTTTTCATGTTCATCCATAAAAAAAAATAGAACTTTAAAGCCTAATATATTACTTATTGTTGCAGATGATCTTGGTTATACTGATCTAGGCTCTTTTGGTAGTGAAATTTTTACACCTAATATTAATTATTTATCAAAAAACGGAGTAACCTTTACTAATTTTCATACTTCTCCTTTATGTTCTCCAACTAGAGCTATGCTTCTATCTGGTATGGATAATCATATTGCTGGAGTTGGAATTCAGGGTTATAATTCAGACTTATTTGGTTATGAAGGAAAGTTAACTAATAGAATTAAAACTATTCCTTCAATTTTAAAAACATCAGATTACTACACATGTATCTCTGGAAAATGGCATTTAGGTGGTGATTTAGACTCTGATCCTACCAAAAAGGGTTTTGATCAATCATTTGTATTACTTCCTGGTGCTGGTAATCATTATTCAAATAGAAAAGTAATTAAAAATTATCCAGATTCTTCATACTCTGAAAATGGAAAAAAAACAGTATGGGAAAGTGGAAATTATTCGACTGATTATTTTACAGATAAGATTATAGAATATATATCTAATAGTAAAGTTAATAACAAGCCTTTTTTTGCTTTTGCTACTTATACTTCTCCTCATTGGCCACTACAGGTTGACGAAAAATTTACAAAAAAATATAAGGGAATTTATGATTCTGGTTATGATAAATTAAAAGAAGAAAGGTTTAATAATTTAAAAAAATTAAATATTGTTTCAGCCTTAGCAAGGTTACCAAAAAGTCATGAAAGGTTAAAATCTTGGAATGACCTATCCAAATTAGATAAAAGAAAAGAATCAAAAAAAATGGAATTGTATGCTGGTATGATAGAAAACCTCGATTTTAATATTGGAAGAATAATTAATTATCTAAAAACAATACATGAATATGAAAATACATTAATAATATTTATGTCAGACAATGGTGCAGCAGCAGAAGATTTTTATAATAATCCTATTTATGGCCCATATTTACAAGATAATTTTAGTGTAGAATATGATGATATGGGAAAAGAAAATTCATTTATTTCATTAGGTACTGGTTGGGCTGAAGCAAGCAGTGCTCCTTTCAAATTTTTTAAAGGCCTACCTACTCAAGGTGGAATTGTTTCACCTTTAATTATAAGTGGATATGGAGTAAGTAGGAAAAATTATTTTTCAAAAAAGTTTATTACATTATTAGATATCGCTCCTACTTTATATGATTTTGGTGAAATTGATTTAAAGAATAATAAGTTTGATCTTCTATTAGAAGGCTCTTCGTTAAAGCAATATTTAAATGGAAAAAATAATTATATACATGAAAAAGGATATGTTTTTGGATTTGAACATAGTGGTTATTCTTTTATAATGAAAGATAATTGGAAACTTGTTAATTATAATTTACCATTTGATATTAAGAATTTTCAATTATATAATTTAGAAAATGATCTAATTGAAGAAGATGATTTGAAAGAAATAGAAGTTGAAATTTACAATGATCTTCTTAATGAATGGGATGTTTTTTCTAAAAAAAATAAATTGATATTACCAACACCATATGTTGATAATATCAATTAAAAATTGAAATCAAACTTATTATTTTTAAAATAATTTTTAAAAATTTTTTCTATCTCAGATATATCATCAGTTAATTGAATTAAATCAATATCTTCTTTAGATATTAAGTTGTTTTTAAGTAATGTTTCTTTTATCCAATTAAATAATGGTTCATAATGTTCTTTTCCAAACAATATGATAGGGAATGGTTTTGATTTGTTACATTGAATTAGAGTTAGTGCATTGAAAAGCTCATCAAGTGTTCCAAATCCACCAGGCATAATTATAAATCCTTTTGAATATTTTTGAAACATTAATTTTCTAATAAAAAAATAATCAAATCGCAAAAGATAATCTTCATCTACATATTTGTTTGTATACTGCTCAAAAGGTAGGTTAATTCTTAATCCAACAGAAGTTCCTTTATTTTCTTTTGCTCCTTTATTACCAGCTTCCATTATTCCTGGTCCAGCTCCTGTAATCACTCCAAAACCTAGTTTTGTTAACATTTTAGCAATATCAACTGTTAATTTGTAGTATTTATTATTTTCTTTTATTCTAGCAGAACCAAAAATTGAAATAGATGGCCCTAATTTTAATAATTTTTCAAAACCATTAACTGTTTCAGAATTATATTTTAAAATTCTCCATGAATCTTCTGTTATTATTGAATTCCATTTTAACTCCATAATTAATATAGTTTTAAAACATTTTTTTATAATTAACGTTATATTTGTAGTTCAATTAAACAATTTTTTATGAAAAAGTTCAAATTTTATCAATTTTTTTCTATTGTATGTTTATTCTTTTTGATTATTTCTTGTAATGAGACGAACGATTTGTTTGTCTTAGAAGGAGAAGATCCAAAAGATTTATTAGTTTTTGAGTTAGATAATGAATATTTAGCTGAAGAAGCTCATGATTATATTGATTTTAATTACCCTTCAATTGGATTAGATAAGTCCTACATTTTGATTGGTAAAAAATCTTTTGGTTTTGAAGCTGTACTAGTAAATACAGAGAGCCTTTCTTTTGATGAAGAAGGTGAATATAAATATAATAGAAAAGAAAAATCATCCAAAGAAAACTTAAAAAACGGCAAAAATGGAAAATGTGATACTAAATGTAAACCGCCTAGGGATAAGGTAGAATGGATAAAAATGTCTGATTTACCTAATGGTGTTGTTGATTACCTTCATAAAGAGTATTTAGACAGTATGTTCAACGGAAACTATGTTTTAGATTCTGTTGCTAAAGCTGGTAAAATTATTGGTTTAGAAGATAAAGATGTTAATAGTAGGTCAACATATTATGTTGTTCATGTTAAAGATTTAAAAGGTGTATTAGTTTTTAATGATAAAGGCGAGTTTGTTAAAATTCATAAACCGAAGTTTAAGAGACATTGTAAAAAATTGCGTCACCTAGACTTATTAAAATCCATCAAATTATATATTGATGAAAATCATCCTGATCATTACATCGTCCATGCAAGAAAGGTGAGGACAAAAGATGGGAAGATTTTCTTCTTAGTTAAATTAGTTTCATCAGATAAACAGAATTTCGTAGTATTGAAATTTGATAAAGATGGTGTTTTAGTTACTAGTTAATTTTTGTATAATTTTTAAAAAAAAACTCTAACCTTATATGTTAGAGTTTTTTTTTATATTTTATGAATTGGAATTGTAAAAAAACTTGGAAAAAAGCTTCTATCAACACCTTATGGTGTTTAGTAGGTTGTTCAATTGGTGATTTTGGAACTATTTTATTTTTTCAGTATTCTGAATATGAATTGGTAGTTCAATATATTATGATTCTTGCAATAATAAATGGACTTATAACCTCTATTATATTGGAAACAATCATCCTTAGCTTTACCCAACCATTAAATATAGCATTTAAAACTGCAATTGGTATGTCAATAATTAGTATGATTGGAATGGAGTTTGCAATGAATTTAGTGGATTATCTAATGACAGGAGGGGCTATGATTACTCTATACACCATTATTCCTATGTTGTTAGCAGGGTTTTTTACTCCTTTACCATATAACTATTATAGACTTAAGAAATACAAACAATCTTGTCATTGAATTATTCTACAATCTCTTTAAATTGAATTGCACTTCCTCCTCCAGGTGCTAAAAAAAGATCTAACATTGATTCTTTATTTACTTCAATTGCATTTATAGCATATTCCATTTGATTTTTTTCCCAATTAGTATCTTTTGTATCACTATAAATCGTGGCTAAATATTTTTTATTTTCACTTAAAAAATCAAGAGAAATAGTAAAATACCTTTTGTTTTCATTTGTAATACTTCCTAAGTACCAATCTTCTGAGTTTAGATCTTTCCTTGCTATTGTAACATATTCCCCAATTTTGCTATTGATTATTTTTTTCTTTTCCCATATAACTGGTACTTTTTTAATAAATTCAAAAGCGTCAGGATGATTTTTGTAGTGTTTTGGTAAGTCTGCAGCCATTTGCATTGGTGAATAGTATACCACATATAAAGCCAGTTCTTTAGCTATAGTAGATGGTATTATGGCATTATAATCAATTGTATTAGATCCTGGACTTACATATCTAAAATTATTTAATTTAAATACTCCAGGAGTATAGTCCATAGGACCTGATAGTAATCTAGTGAATGGAAGTACGGTAGCATGATTTACTCCATTGGAAGAAAATCCGTTAAACTCTTGACCTTTTGCACCTTCTCTGGAAATATAGTTTGGGTATTTTCTTCTAATACCTGTATCCTTAATAGGTTCATGTGTTATTATATTTAATTTATATTTTGCAGCTAGTTGAATAACTTTTCTAAAATGTCTTATCATATATTGTCCATGATGCCATTCTTTAACTATTTTGCCGTCCTTATTTTTTCTTTTAATGTTTTTACTTACATCGTTAACGTATCCAGTTTTAATGTTTTTAATTCCATATTTATTATAAAATTTAAAAGCATTTTCAAGTTGAGTCTCATAGTTTTCAATTTGACCACCAGTTTCATGATGTCCAACTAAATATACATTTCTTTCTTTTCCATATTTATATATTTTATCGATATCAAAATCTGGTTGAGTTTCAATAAAACTAAACTTTTTACCATCTCCATTACAACACCATTCTGGATGCCATCCTTTATTCCATCCTTCAACCAATAAACCTTCAAATCCATTTTCAGAAGCAAAATCAATGTATTCTAATACTTTTTTAGTATTAGCTCCATGATTATCAGAGGGCCACCAAGTAGATTCATTTGTTCCAATCATTTCCCACCAAATACCCATATATTTTCCAGGTTTTACCCATGAAAAATCTTCTAAACTATCGGGGTCTTCGTTTAAGTTAAGAATCAAGTTAGAATTTAATAAATCAGAACTATTGGTAGATATTTGAATAGTTCTCCATGGAGATATAATTTCTTCATCAGCTTTTACTTTAATTCCATCTGACCAAGGATACAATTCTGCCTCAATTAGTCCATTTCCTCGAGGTGATAGAGTCATACTAGAATAATCATTAAGATTTGCTTCGTGAATACTGATAAAAATATTATTCTCCTTTTTAATAGTTAGAGGAGTGTGAGCTGCATCTATTCCTATAGTATCATATCTAATATCTTCTACTTGTCTTGAATATGCACTTTTTGAAATATCATCAATTGGAGTTTTAGCATATAAAAATTCATATCTTCTATATGAAAAAGCAGGAATCCACCATGCAGTATCATTTTTTGAAAGTTTAAATTCAGTTTTTTCATCAATAATATTATAATCATTAATGCTTTCCTGATTTTCAATTTCATACCTAAATCCAATACCATCATCAAATACTCTAAATGTAATTTTTAATTTTCCTTTTTCTTGATTTAATATTACCTCTAGTTCATTATAATTATTAACTATTTCTTTTTGTTCTCCAAATAATGTTTTCCAAGAAGAATTATGAGTTTTTCTATTTGTGCTAATTATCTTAAAGTCCCTATCTAAATTTCTATCTCCACTTAAAATAATTCCCAATTTTGAGTAGTCTATTATAAGATTATCATTTTTAGATATTTTATAAAATGGAACTCCATTTCTAAGGTTAAATTCTAATCTAATTTTCCCGTCTGGAGAATTTAAATTATATGAATTTGGATTTTTATCACAAGAGAAAAATATTAAAATGAATAGCGATAGAATATATTTTCTCAATTTTTCTTAATTATTATTGTATTTTAGAATTTTGTAAAGCTAATGAAAATTTATTTCATATTATTTATATTTTTTTTCACAATACCATGTTATTCTCAGAATTATCTTGAATTAAAAAAATTGGGAAAAAAACGAAAAATTGAATTTTTTCCAGGAGAAGAAATAAGGTTTAAAATTAAAAATGATGAAAGTTTTTCTATTGCAAGAATTTCTGGAATTTATGATGATTACCTTAATTTTAATAATATACAAGTCAACCTTAAAGATATTGAATCTATAGATATAAGAAATAAAAGTTCTGATGCACTTAAAGGTGTTGGATATATAGTTTCTGGTGCTAGTTTAGGGTATTTTACGATAGATATTTTTAATATGACCGTGGTTCAAGGAAATACTTTAAAAAAATCATTCAATGAAAAAATGGGAATAACTTCTTTATCAGGAATTTTTGTTGGTATATCTATTACTTTCATTAAAAAAAAATATTTTAAAAATGTAGGTATGAATAGGATAAGATCAAAAAAATTTTTTTAATATGAAAAACTATTTAATTATTCTTTCAATATTATTTGTGTCTTTTTTTATTTCATTATTGGTCTCTGAAAATACCATAATGATCGATGGAGTTTATGCAATTTATTATAGTGCTTTAATTATTTACATGATGCAGTGGGTTGGTTTTTTCCCATCTTTTTATTTTAAAACGGAGCATTATTATGATTTAATTGGATCTTTTTCTTTTATTATTTCTATATTATTCTGTTTTATCATTAGTAATAGCGAATTTAATTTAGAGATTGGTAAAAGGGATTTGTTTTTTTTGTTGGCTATTTTAATTTGGACATTACGTTTAGGATTATTTCTATTTTTGAGAGTAAAAAGAGATAAAAAAGATGTGAGATTTATAAAAATAAAAAAATCATTTTCAACTTTTTTTATGGTATGGCATTTACAAGGATTATGGGTTTTTATTTGTTGCTTACCTGCTATTATTTCTATGTACTCAAATACTTTTGTTGAACTTGGCTTTTTTTTCTATTTAGGATCTATTTTGTGGATTTTTGGATTTTTATTTGAAACTCTTGCCGATCATCAAAAATATATTTTCAAGAAAAATAAAATAAATAAAGATAAATTTATCTGTAATGGCCTTTGGTCTATTTCAAGACACCCAAATTATTTTGGAGAAATAATATTATGGTTGGGAATTTATGTTGTATCATTTCCTATATTAACTGGATTGCAAAATTTAGCTATTATTTCCCCTTTATTTGTATATATTCTTTTAACAAGAATTTCAGGAATAAATTTATTAGAAGAAATAGGAGATAAGAGGTGGGGTAGCGATATTGATTATAAGAATTATAAGGAAAATACTCCAATTCTTTTTCCTAAATTATTTTAATTTAATTATTATAACACCAGCACTACCTCTAAACCCATATCTTTGTAACTCTGTTGGTTCTTTCAATACGTTAATTGTTTTTATATCATTTGGGTCTACCATATTATATATTAAAGAATAATCATTTCCTACAGGTGAATTATTTATATAAAACAATGGTCCTTGTTGATTAAGTATACTATTTATCCCCCTAATAGATATTTTAGCATTGCTGCCATTTCCTGTAATTTGAACAGCTGGAAATCTTCTTAATTGATTTGTAAGACTTATACTCTCACTTCTATATCTTGAAATATTTTTTTTATCATCAATATTTTTAGATGTGTTTATTTGAGATATAGAAGAACAAGAAAAGAAAAAAAGAAGCAAAAATAAATTTTTCATGGAATTAGTAATATTTTTCCTTTCACTTTTCTATTCATTACATATTTGAGAGCTTTTTTAGCATCTTTTAGTAAAAACTTTTTATCAATATATATATTTAATTTTTTATTTTTTATCCAGTTTAATATAGTGTTAAAGTTTTTAGCATTTGCATTAGGATTTTTTCTAAAAAATAAACCCCAGAATACTCCAATTATTTGGCATCCTTTTAATAGAGCTAGGTTTAAAGGAATTTTTGGTATTTGTCCTGCAGCAAATCCAACAACTAAGTATCTACCTTCCCATGCTATAGATCTTAAAGAAGGTTCTGAAAATTTATCTCCTACAGGATCGTAAATAACATTCGCACCCATTCCTTTTGTAAAATTTTTAACTTTTTCTTTAATGTTTTCTTTCGAATAGTTTATGCAATAATCTGCACCTATTTTTTTACAATAATCTAATTTTTGTTTTGATGAAGCTGCTGCAATTACAACTGCACCTAATTGTTTTGCAATTTGGATAGCTGCTGTTCCCACTCCACCAGAAGCTCCTAATATAAGAATTACGTCATTTTTTTTAATTTTTCCTCTATCAACTAATGCGTGGTATGATGTTCCATAATTAACCATTGATGCAGCAGCATCTTCATAACTAACTCCGGTTGGTATTTTGAATGTATTTGAGCTCATAACTATTGCTTCTTCTGAAAATCCACCCCATGTTGATCCCGCAAAAACTTTATCTCCAACCTTAAAACCTTTTACATTTTTACCAATTTTTTTTACAATACCTGATACTTCTCCACCTGGAGAAAAAGGGAGTTCTGGTTTAAATTGATATTTTCCTTGGACAATTAATATATCAGGAAAATTGACTCCAGCAACTTTAACTGATATCAATATTTCATCATTTTTTGGTGTAGGTGATTGAATTGTTTTATATTTCAGTGAAATAGTTGAAGAATATTTATGACATAAAACAGCTTTCATTTTTTTCTATTGTATTCAAATAATAATAATAATGGAATTAATAAAATTAAAATTAAAGAAGAAAATTTAGTAATTAGATTCCCATAAACATATGAACTTGGTTCAAACTTTATTTTTATAGTATTTTCTCCAGCTGGAACTTCTAAACCTCTCAAAACATAGTTAACTCTAATAAATTTAGATGGTTTATTATTAATGTATACTTTCCATCCTTTTGGATAAAAAATTTCAGAGAAAACAAGAAAAGAAACTTCTAAATTAGAAGTTTTATAAGTCATATTATATGGTTTATATGACTCAACAAATATATTTGCTTTAGAGCTATATTCATTTTTTAAATTTGGAAATTTTGAATTATCTATAATAGCTGTATTTCTTAAATCTTCAACCCTTAATCTTTCAATTTCTTCTTTAGGACTATCAACTTTTTCTAATTTACTTATAAACCAAGCTTTTCCAAATGAAAAATTATTTTTTATTACTCCATTTGATGTATTATTAAACTTTAAATATCCTACATTTAGCATATTTATAATATTAAGTTTACTAAAATCAGTTGATCTATTTTGAATTAATTTAATTACATCTTTTATTTCATTTGAAATTCCAAATTCAATTAAATCTTGATATCTTCTTAACTTTGCTCCATGGTATCCACCTATTGATTGATGATGATAGGATGTGATTGCTTCATTAAAAGAATTTTGGAGATTTAAAACTCTCTCTCCTGATAAGTTGTCATTTAATATTTTATTATCTGCTTCAGTAAGGGTAAAATTTTCTTTATTCTTTCTCATGAATGAATTTTCTTTTATAAACCTATTATTTATTAGGCCCATATCAATAATTGAAATAAATATTAATATTAACATTAAAAATGTTGATTTTAATTTTCCAATTAAATTTAAGTATATACATCCTGTAAAAATTAAAACAAAAATTAAATTTCTTATAGTATCATAAATCAACATATCTTTTCTGTCAGCTATTAGATTACTTATAAACCAATTAGGTAGGTTTTTTAAGTTTTCATCTATAGCTCCTGAATAACTCAAAAAATTTGAGAAAATTAAAATTAAAATAAAAAATACTGTGGTTAATAATATAGATTTTTTAAATAAATCAATATTTTTTTTGTTTGGTTTTAGGAACAATTTTTCAAGAGAAATCATTCCCATAACTACTATTGAAAAGATTGAAATTATAATAATAAATGTAACAGATCGGAACTTATTATATCCCGGAAAATATTCAAATAAAAATGAGTTTAAAATTTCGAAATTATCTCCCCAACTTAAAATAATACCTAAAGATGTTAAAATAATTAACCAAACTTTTTCTTTTGAATTAAGAATAAATAAACCAAATAATATAAAGAATAACGACAATGCACTTGCGTAGTATGGTGCTGTAAATGGTTGATTGCCCCAATATGTAGGAATATTTTTTAATTGTTCTTTAGTTTGTTGTCTAGTAATATTATTGTTTAAAAATGCTTTTCCAAGGTTTGAGTTTATGTTTAATTCTTGTTGACTAGAACCTCCTAATATATTAGGAATAACTAAAGTTAATGGTTCAAAAATTCCATTACTATATTGAAAAGCATAATCTTTGCTTAATCCTTCTTCATTAGATTGTATTTCTGATGGACCTCTTATTGAATACCTACTATACTCAGCTATTGACCATAATTCTCCAAAAAAGGTACCAATAGAAATTAATGCAGCTATAGAAAGGATTCCAATATTCATTAAGTCTTTTTTTAAATTATTTTCTTTGTATGAATAAATCAAAAAGCTTATTCCATATACAAGCAGTATAAGTAAAGTATAATATGTGATTTGAAGATGATTAACTCTTATTTGTAGTGCTAAAGATATCATTGTAATTAAAAACCCTACTTTAATATTTTTAGTTAACCCAAGATGAACTCCTGCAAGTATTAGAGGGATAAATGCTATTGATCCAATTCTTGCATTATGTCCAGCTAATATTCCTATTATCATGTACGAGGATAAAGTAAATATTATAGAACCAATAATAGAAAGAGGAATCCTTACCTTAAAAACAAGAAGCATTATATAAAAAGAAATGAAAGAAATAAAAATATAATTTATTGGATGAGGAATTCCCAAACTAATAATTTTATGAATTACTAATATTAAGTTGTTGTCCCATTTAACATCAATTAAATAGGCTGGCATTCCAGAAAACATAGAATTTGTCCATAGAGGTTCATCTCCAGATTTCTCCCTAAATTCTTTAACTTCTTTTGATGAACCTTTCCACTGTTCAATATCATGTTGATTGACTATTTTATCTTCAAAGAATATAGGATTAAATAAATAGACTGTAATTGATAGAAATAAAACAATAGATAGAAAATGATATAAAATTTCTTTTTTTTTTACCATAATTACTTTCTTGTGAATATCTTAAATAATTAATAATAATAAAAATTCTATCTAATTTAAATCTGATAGAAACGTATCAATTATTATGATAATTAGTATTTTTACATATGTTTGAGAATTTAAGTAACAAATTAAATAGAGCCTTTAAAGTACTAAAAGGACAAGGTAAAATTACGGAGGTTAATGTTGCATCAACTGTAAAAGAAATAAGACGTGCATTAATAGATGCTGATGTAAGCTATAAAGTAGCAAAAGAGATAACTTCAAATATTAAAGAAAAAGCTTTAGGTCAAGATGTTCTTATATCTGTTTCACCTGGTCAATTAATGACTAAGATTGTAGCTGATGAGCTATCGGTTTTAATGGGAGAAAAATCTGAAGAGATTGATCTTTCAGGAAACCCAAATGTTATTTTAATTTCTGGTCTTCAAGGATCAGGTAAAACAACTTTTTCAGGGAAACTTGCTTATTATCTAAAAAAACAAAATAAAAAATCTTTACTTGTAGCTTGTGATGTTTATAGACCGGCTGCTATAGAACAATTGCATGTTTTAGGAAAACAGATAGACGTTGAAGTTTTTTCTGATGAAAAATCAAAATCACCTTTAAACATTGCAAAAAAAGCAATTCAGCATGCGAAAAAGTCAGGAATTAAATCAGTAATAATTGATACTGCAGGACGTTTGGCAATTGATGAAAAAATGATGAAAGAAATTGAAAGTTTAAAGAAAAATCTTAATCCTTCAGAAACTTTATTTGTTGTAGATTCAATGATAGGTCAGGATGCTGTAATTACTGCTAAAATTTTTAATGAAAGAATTGATTATGATGGTGTAATCCTTACAAAGTTGGATGGAGATTCAAGAGGTGGTGCTGCTTTGTCAATCAGGAGAGTTGTAGACAAACCTATTAAGTTTATAAGTACAGGTGAAAAATTAGATGCTCTAAATGTTTTTCATCCCGATAGAATGGCAAAAAGAATCCTTGGAATGGGAGATGTTTTAAGTTTAGTTGAAAGAGCTCAACAAAATTTTGATGAAGATGAAGCTAGAATAATGCAAAAGAAAATGCTTCAAAATACTTTTGGCCTAGATGATTTTCTATCCCAACTACAAAAAATCAAAAAGATGGGAAATATAAAAGATTTAGTAGGTATGATTCCTGGAATGAGTAATAAAATTAAAGATGTAGAAATGGATAATGAATCCTTTAAACCAATTGAAGCAATTATTAATTCAATGACTCCTGGAGAAAGGTCTAATCCTGAAATATTGAATGGAATAAGAAAAAAAAGAATTGCTCTTGGTAGTGGTAGTACAGTTCAAGATGTAAATCAATTACTAAAACAATTTAATCAAATGAAAAAAATGATGAAAATAATGAAAAAAAGTGGGCCTACTGGTATGATGTCTGCTTTAGGTTTGAATAAATAAATTTACAAATACATTACTTTTTTTATTGCTTTTAAAGTTTTTTTGACATTAGGAACAATTCCTTCAATGAGCGTAGGTGCATAATGAACAGGAACATCTTCAGAGGTAATTCTGTGTATTGGTGCATCTAAATAATCAAAACCAAATCTTTGTATATGATGACTTAATTCTGATGATATGGAAGCTAATGGCCATGCTTCTTCAATGATTACTACTCTATTTGTCTTTTTTACAGAGTTAATTATAGTAGAATAATCGATTGGCCTAATAGATCTTAAATCAATTAATTCTACACTTATATTCATTTTTTTAGCTTCATTGCATGCTTCTTCAGCAACTTTCATCATTTTACCAAAAGAAATTAATGTTAAATCATTTCCTTCTTTAACAATATTACATTTACCAATGGGCAAAAGATATTCATCTTCGGGAACATTTCCTTTATCAGAATACATTAATTCAGATTCCATAAATATTACTGGATCATTATCTCTTATTGATGATTTTAATAAACCTTTAGCATCGTATGGATTAGATGGTATAACGACTTTTAATCCAGGAGTATTTGCAAACCAATTTTCAAAATTTTGAGAATGTTGAGATCCTAATTGCCCAGCATTACCAGTAGGGCCTCTAAATACTATAGGTACATTAATTTGTCCTCCAGACATTTGCATCATTTTTGCTGCGCCATTAATTATTTGGTCAATCGCAACTAAGGAAAAATTAAATGTCATAAACTCTATTATTGGTCTTAGTCCATTCATTGCAGATCCAATCCCAATTCCTGTAAATCCAGTTTCAGCTATAGGAGTGTCAATTACTCTTTTGTTACCAAATTCTTCAAGCATACCTTTGCTTACTTTATAAGCACCATTATATTCAGCTACCTCTTCACCCATTAAATATACATTTTTATCTCTTCTCATTTCCTCACTCATAGCTTCATTTAAGGCTTGTCTAAACTGAATTTCTCTCATATTTATTAAAAAATTATTAAAACAAAATTAAAATATTATCACCAATTTAAAGGTACTTATATAATAAAAAAGCATTCCAAATGGAATGCTTTTTTATAATGTTATAATTTATTTAAAATTTATAATGCTTCTTTAACTGCATCTTGAACATCTCTAAATTCCAAATCGTCAACAACTCTTTCTTTCCAGTAGTTGTTGATAGCAATTGCTTCTTTTAAGTATTTAGTTACATTATTAGAGTTTCCATCTCTTGCAGCACATATAGCTAAAGCATAAGCATTTCCTCCATTAGTTTTATGATCAGCTTTTTTCATCTGTTCAGCTTCTAGAATTAAAGCTGTTCTAGCATCATCGATATTTCCTAACATTATATGAGCTATAGCTTTTTTCCAAGATACACCCCAATAATCTTTATTTGACATAGCAAGATTTTTCAAAGCCAAATCATAATTACCTCTCGCAATATCTAATGTTCCTAATGAATATTGAACTCTTGTATTCATTCTATCATTATTTAATCTTTTAGCTTTTTCAACATGCTCATAAGCTAAATCATGATTTCCTCTATGGCTATGAATTGCTGCTAAATTTAAATGCGTTTCAGCAGATTCATTTTTGTTTAATGCAATTTCTAATTGTGTTTCAGCAGCATCCATTAGTTTATTTTGAGCTTCAGAGTTTAATTCCTCTTCTCTTGCTAAATTAATATGAATAGATCCAAAATCATTGTGAGCTCTCCATGAGCCAGTTTTTTTTACTGCTGCTTCATAAATTGAAGCTTTTTCACTTAGTGAAGGTGTTAAAGTAGCAGAAAATAGTAGTTCATCTTCAGATAATGCATCTGAAGAGGCTTCTCCAGAAACTATTTTCTTAGAAATTGAAGCTATTTCATTATTAGGCTTTTTAACTACAATCGTCATAACTTCTGTTTTTGATATTCTTAATTCTGGGTAAACAGACTTCATTAATTTTTTATAGCTAGAAAGTTTTGATAAAGACTTTTCTTTATCAACAAAGCTTCCTCCACCATTAATTACTCTAGATATTCTACTCTTTTCATCTTGATTTATAGCATCAGTATTATTTAAAGCATCTCTTAAAGAAGACCAATCTTCAACTACAGGACTTGTATTAAACTTAACTTTATTAGCTTCATCTTTATAATCATATTTATCCATTTGTTGTCTGTAATATTTTTCAATTACTTTTGCTCTACTATTTGAAAGCTCATCATTAACTTTAGTTGATCCTTCTGGTGAATGAGAACCTAAAATATCAACACTTTTAGTAGGATTTCTTTCAGCTACAAATGCAGAAAATCTTTCTCCTCTATCACTAAGTTTTTCTGATCTTTTAAGTGTAGATCTACCTTGATCAAAAAAGAAATCAACATTAAAAGGTGTAAGTTCTTCTCCTTCATTATATCCGTGAGCAGATTTTGGGATTGAAAGATTTCTAGTACCTAAAAAAGGAGTTAATATAACACCATCAGCTACATCCACAGATTTTGTTGATGCTGTTTGGCCTGAATTAAGAAGTTTCGCAACTCCTACAGCTTTGAACTTTCCTGGATTTAAATCTTCATTGTAATCCAAACAGAATGTCTTTAAATCAGCAGGAACAAGTTTCATGCTAACAGTTTTTGTAGTTGTGTTTTTTCCTCTAACTCTGTAATTTGAAGTTGAATCAGAAATACTAGAAGTAGTAGTACTTGAACTCGTTCTTGTAGCATAAATTTCATCTAAAAACTCAATAGAACCAACTTCTACATCATTATAAGTAAAATTCACAGTATAACTTGTGCCTTTTTTTATCATTCCAGTAGGTAAGGACACCTTAGCTTCGACACAAACTTTTCCACCATTAACAACAAGAGGACTTGGTGTAGCGGTAATTTTCTGTTTTTCTTCAGCTAATTTTATCATTTTTTTCAATGGGTTACACCCAAAGAAAATTATAGCACTTAATAAAATAACAATAGCATTTGATGATTTCATATCTTAAAATTTAATTTTGTACAAAAATAAGGTTTTTTTTTAATTGAAATAATTTTTTTTAAAAATTATAAATCATTGTATTTTTTAATACATTGAATATAATATTTTATTGGTATTATTTTATTATAAATTATAGATGGTTCTCCTTTAATTTTATTTCTTTTAGAAAAGTTTAATTTAAAATCAAGAATAAAATCCCTATAAGCTTTTAAAATTGATATTCCGTGGTTTCTAGATTCTTTTTTAATTAAAAGCCTAATAAAAGCAAAAAGGTCAAAAATAAACCGTATAGGCAATTTCCATATTAAATTAGTGAATTGATCATTTTTTAAAATCATTATTAAATTATTCCTAAAATTTAAATATGTTTTTTTTGGATCTGATTTACTAAGGGTTTGATTACCTAAGTGATATATTTTACTTTTTGGCTCACAATAAATTTTTAAATCAAGATTATTTATTCTCCAACACAAATCAATTTCTTCCATATGGGCAAAAAAATAATTATCAAATCCATTAAGTTTATGAAAAACATCACTTCTAATCATCAAACAACACCCTGATGCCCAAAAAATTTTAACTTTATCATCATATTGACCATAATCCTTTTCAATGGTTTCAAAAATCCTGCCTCTACAAAATGGATATCCTAATTTATCTATAAAACCTCCGGATGCACCAGCATATTCAAAATAATCTTTTTCTTTATATGAAAGTATTTTTGGTTGACATGCAGCAATATTTTTATCACTCTCCATAAGATCAAAAAGAGGATTTAACCAATTTTTGGTTACTTCAACATCAGAATTTAACAAAATATAATAATCAGATTTTATTACTTTAAGACCTTTATTGTATCCCCCAGAATAACCTAAATTAACTTTATTTTTAATTATTATGACAGACGGATATTTTTTTTTTACAAATCTAATCGATTCGTCACTTGAAAAATTATCAACTAAATATATTGAAGAGATTTTTTTATCAGAAAAATTAACTACTGAGCTAAGAAACTTTTTAAGAAGTTTTATGCCATTATAATTTAATATAACTATTGCTATTCTTTTATTCTTATGAATCATTTAAATATGTTTCCTATGTCAAAACCAGGTATATCAGGGATGATATCTTTTGTTTTACTTTTAATATATTCTTTAGATTTAAAATCCACATCTTTTAATGCTTTATTTATTGCTGCAACTATTAAATCTTGAGCTATTTTTTTATCTTTTTTATTTATGATGCTATCATTAATATCAATAGATATGACTTCTTTTTTACCATTAACCGTGGCTTTAACTAATCCTGCTCCAGATTCGGATGTTTCACTTATGTTTTTTAAATCTTCCTGTGCTTTTTTAACTAATTCTTGAGTCTTTTTAATTTGACCCATCATTTTCATCATGTCAAACATTTTTCTATAATTTATTTGATTAACACAAATTTTCCCGTTTGTGTAATCGATTTTCCATTTTTTTTAAATTCAATTTTGTAAAAATAAGTGTCCTGGATGATTTTATTTTTAAAATTTCCATCCCAACCTATAGTTATATCTTTACTTAAAAATACTAATTCTCCAAATCTATTAAATATATATATATTATAATCTTCAACTTCTTTTTTTATAGGTAAAAAATAATCATTTAATCCATCAGCATTTGGAGTAAATGCGTTAGGTATCGGCAATGGATTATAATTTTTATTTGCATCAATACATTTAGTATTTGAAATAGAAACTTTTCCATTTATAAATCCCCTTATTAAATAACAATAACTTTCACCTGAAATTATTTCTTGCTTATCAAGCATATTAGAACTATTTTCACGAATAGAATTTATTAATTTTTCATTTTTATATATTAATAAAGAATCAAAATCCATATCATAGTTCCATTCCAAAAAATGACCATCAGCTTCAGTGATGTTATTTAAATATATTAAGCAAATCTCATCTCTCTTAGATGATGAATTGCAATAATTTATTTTTTCTAGTTCTAAACATTTGAAATAAAAATCATTAGAAATATTAATAATTTCATCATCAGAACTAATTGCTGGTGATGTTAAATATGATGAATCTATTTTACTATCAACAATAACATTATAGTTACTACTTTTTTGAGGCTTATAGAATAAATCTATTTCCAGTAAATCATCAGAAAGTTTAACAGAATCAATTTTTAATTCAATTTCTTCTTCAATTGCTAATATATCAATAGGGTATTGATAACAGCCATCAAAGGTTTTACCTCCATCCAATGTATTAAAACCACCTATTATATAACCTTCAAGTTTATTTCCGTTATATAAATAAGAAGAATAATTAATGGTATTTTCTCCTTTGATTAATTCTTGAATTTGTATGTATTTTGGATTAGGTTCTTCGTTATTTTTAAAATATAAATCATATAAATCATAATATTCATCATTTATATTTATTTGCAATTCATTATTGCTACAATTAAAAATATTAACTTCTATTTTTTTTGGTTCATAAACATTGATATCTATTAAGTCTATTTTTTCTACACCGTCTTGATTTATTGCTTGTGCAACAGTATATCTTCCAGGAGAATTATATTTGTAGGACTTATCTGAAGAAGGACTGAAAATACCAGTAGCTCTGGAATAGTCAAAATCATATTGGATAACTGAAACATTAGGCCCAACATTTTCTTTTATAATTCTAACTTCAAATGGATGACATCCAACATCGCTATTAACCCAAAACCTTTTTAATTCACTTAGTTGAGAAAAAAGAGAATTTGAAAAAAGAAAAAAAAAGAATATTAAAATATATCTTGAAATAAACATAGAAATAATCTATTTAAAGACTAATAATGCTTAATACTTTACTCATTTCAATCAATTTTTGATTTCCTGAATTCATGTTTTTTATAGTAACTTTTTTTTCTTTTATTTCATCTTCACCTATAATTATAACGTAAGGTATTTTATTATTGTTTGCATATTGTAGCTGTTTTTTTAGTTTTCCTGAAGAAAGATATATTTCAGTTGGAATGTTATTTTTTCTTAGCATTGTAGTTATATCTAAAGAATAATTTAACAAATCATCTCCTAAGTTTGTAACCATTACTTTTATTGATTTTTCAATCTCTTTTGGAAATAATTTATTTTCTTCTAAGGTATTAAATATTCTTTCTAAACCAAACGAAACTCCAATTCCAGAACTGTTTTTTAAACCAAAAACTTCAGTTAAGTTATCATACCTTCCTCCACCTGCTAAGCTCCCTTGATCATTATCATTAGATATTACTTCAAAAATAGAAGAAGTATAATATGATAATCCTCTTGCTAATGAAAAATCAATTATTATATTATTTCTATAATTTAAAACTTTTTCTAATTCATTAATTCCTTCAATACCTATTTTAGAACTAAAAACAATTTTTTTAATAAAATTTAGTTTTTCTTCATTGCTACCTTTGAATTCAAAAATTTTTATAATTTCATTAATATTTTTTTCATCAAAATTTTGTTTTAAAAGTTCTTCTTTTAAACCTGGTATTCCAATTTTATCAATTTTATCTATTGAAACACATAGATCGACGAATCTTTCTTTTATATTTAGTTGTTCTGCAATTCCAACTAACACTTTTCTATTATTTAATTTTATTTTGAATTTTTCATATTTCAATTTTTGAAAAACTTCTAAAATTACATCTATTATTTCTATTTCACATAGAATAGAATTAGTTCCAATGTAATCAATATCACATTGATAAAATTCCCTATATCTACCTCTTTGTGGTCTATCAGCTCTCCATACTTTTTGAATTTGATATCTTTTAAATGGAAATGATATTTTATCTCTATTCATACTAACATACCTTGCTAAAGGTACTGTTAAGTCATATATAAGACCTTTTTTTGAAATTTTTGATTTAATAGTTTTATAGTTTGCTTTTGGATCAATTTTTACATTTTTTAAAAAATTACCAGAATCAAGAATATTATATAATAGTTTATCACCTTCTTCACCGTAATTTCCTTTAAGAATATCAATATTTTCAAAACTTGGCGTTTCTATATTTTGAAAACCATAATTAGAAAATATTTTTTTTAGTGTTGAAAAAATATATTCTCTTTTTATCATTTCATTTGAACCAAAGTCTCTGGTTCCCCTAGGAACTGAAGGTTTTATTTTTTTCATAATTTTAAATTTATTGTAAAGCTAGCAAATGATTTATATTATTTTTTATTTAATTTGCACTCGAATAAATTTTTTTTATTATGACAATAACAAGACTAGAGAGAAAAGGTTTAAGAAATGTATCTAGAGCTAAAAGAAAAAAGCAGATAATTAAAAGCTTATCAAAGATTCCTGTAATAAAAAATGTTGATCTTGAAGCTATTAAAAAAGAGTTTGATGCTAAGTTGAAAACAAAATCAAAAAGCACAAAAGATACAAAAGACGCATCTAAAAAAACTGCAGAGAAATCTACTAAGAAAAAGTAAATTATAATTTTATAATTTCCATGGAATTCAAATTGTTTGATGTTATTTGAAATCTAACAATTGTACGTTCTAAATTAAAACCAACCTTTCCTGCAGCTCCTGGATTAATATAAAGAAAGTTAAATTTTTTATCTTTTGTAATATTTAGTATGTGGCTATGGCCACAAATAAAAATGTTTGGTCTAATTTTTTTAAACCTATTAATTACTTCTTTATTATAATTTGGTGGTTTTCCACCTATATGGGTCATGTATATAGTATAATTTTTAATTGAAAAAATTAATTCTTTTTCACAGCAATTTCTGATCTTGTAATCATCAATATTTCCATAAACGGCTTTTGTTTTTTTAAATGCCATTAAATCATCAAGAACTTTAATATCTCCAATATCTCCTGCATGCCAAATTTCATCAACATCCTTAAAATAATTATAAATTTTTTTATCAAAAAAACTATGGGTATCTGATAATAATCCTATTTTCATATTTATGTATCATTTTTTAAAATGATAATATCTTCTAATAATCTTTTAATTTCTAATTTTATGGTTCCATTGTAAATACCTCTTATATGACTTTTTTTATCAAGTAAAAAAACCATTTCTGTATGCAAAAATTCATCATTACTTTTATTTAAACCCAATTCTTCTTCAGCAAAATATGATTTTCTAGCTAAATCATAAATTTTATTTTTATCACCAGTTATCAAATGCCAATTTTTTGAATTTATATTGTGCATTTTTTCATAATTTTTAAGCCTTTTGACTGAATCTATCCATGGAGTAACACTATGAGATAAAATTATTACTTCTTCAGATTTATTAAAATTTTCCTCTATTATTTTCAAATTAGAAGTCATATTTGGACATATACTAGGGCATGTTGTAAAGAAAAAATTTGATACCACGATTTTTTCTTTGATGAATAAGTTATCAATAATCTCATTATTTTGATTAACAAAAGAAAAATCTTCAATTTTATGTAATGAGTCTATTTTTGGATACTTATTTATCCAATATGGAGTAAAGTCTGGGGAAATAAAATATGGTAATTTTGAAACAGATAAATTATTACAACAGATTAGCAGAATAATTAGTATTAAATTTAAATATTTAGAACACATTATTTACAGATTTACAATTTTTGATTCCTGTCAATCCATATCTTCTCCCATTTACTACATCATAGTTAGCTTTCAAAATTCCTTTATCGTTCCATATCTTTTGATTTCCTTCTTCAAATCCATTTATATAATTGAATTTTTTGTAAATTTTACCGTTTTGGTGCCATTGAGTCATTTCACCATTATGCTCTCCATTTTTAAAATATGAAATCATTTTTTTATTCCCATTATCCCAAAAAAGTTCATGTATTCCAACTTTTTTTCCTTGCTTATAAAATCTTATTTCTGAAATTTTATTTTTATCATACCAAATTTTTTGAATTCCTTCTTTTCTTCCATTAAGATATCCTGTTCTAGATACTTTTATATTATTTGAATTTACTTCTTCTAAATATCCAGAAAATTTTTCATTTTTATAAAGTAAGAATTTCCCATCTATAGTAAGATTAAAATTTTTTGACAAAATCACATGATTAGGTATATCTATATTTGATGAATCATTACATGAAAAAATGAAAAATACTGTTATAAATATGAGAAAAAATTTAGACAAGATTTATTGGCTTATTGTTCCTACAACCCCAAAGAATCCATCACCATTAATATATGGATTATCTTTTGTTATGTGATAATGATAAATACCATTTGGAAACTCTACTGTTTGATGAAAGTGACCATGATAGTCATCTAGATCACTATTACTGACGTCTTTTCCATTTTCTTCAGGTCCGTATACTGGAAAACCATCATTTAAAAAGCCTAAAAATGCATCTTTTCCTAAATTTGAAGTTAACCATATAGGTTCAATATGATAATGATATGCACCTTGAGCTTGAGGATGACCATTATATTGATCAAAACTATTAATTTCATTTGTTAATGGTTGATTATTAGGTCCAGCATATTGATTATAAAAGACAACTCCATTAACAGCAATTCCAATTGCACCTAGTGAAGTAGCAATTTTTGTTTTTGACTCTTTAGGATCAGCAGGTACTTTCATTACAATATTTTGTTTTATTATTTTATTTGGATTTAAACTAAAATTTGAGTTATTACCATTATATTCTTCATGAAGTAGGTTGTTTTGATCATAATATGGACTTTTATGATCAGGTAAATTATCAGTTTCAAAAACTATATAATCATTTTCTACATATACTAAAACATTTTCGGAGAATTTTCTATATGCATCTGACATTTTATCAAGTTCCCAGTCTCCACTTCCTTGTGTTATAGAGTCATCTTTTTTATTACAAGATAAAATTGATAAAATTAAAAACAATGTGATAAGTTTTTTCATATTATATTTATTTATGTAAAAAATTAATAAACTAGTTTTCAGATATTTTTTCTTTTTTTGAAGTATTTAAAACACTAAATTTTATTGAAAATTGCCAAGAATTATTTTTCCAGGTTTGATTTTCAATTTTAGAAATATTATCTGTTCCAGAAAGATTTCTAATTGAAAATTTAAAATTATAAGGTAACTCAAATTCAAATCCAGTAACAAACATTACATCTTTATCTGAGTATTGAGACATATCAAATTCAGCAATCGATCCTAAAGTATTAAAAGCAGCTAAATTAGCTAAATTTTTTACACTTATATTTCCTAATCCTTTTGATCTATCATATGAACTGTTTTTATCTTGAATAAAACTCATTTGAGGTCCAAATAAAATACTTACTTTTCCAATTTTAATGTTTAATAATATTGGAATACTTAAATAATATAATTTATTATTCCAAGTGCTATTATTTGAATCCATTATTTTTGTCCCATGTAATGAAAACTGAGATTCAGGTTGAATTCCGATATAAATAGGATTACCATCATTTCTCCAAGCAAAAGCGTCATCTTTTATTTTAAAATTTAATAAAGTATATATGCCAAAATTATACCCTTGAAGGTTTTTAACCTTGAAAGGAATTCCTTGAATAGTATTTTGAATAATTCCTTGGGGTTGACTGCTAGAAAGACCCAAATCGTCAGTTCTTAATGATTGTTTTGAATTGTTGAAACCAAAATTTAGTCCAAATTCAAAAGACTGTGAGAATACAGAATTATAACTTAAAAAAATAAAAAATAAAATTGTCTTTTTAATTTTCAGCATTTAAATAAATTTAAATTATTTATTTTATACAAAGATTTAAAAAAAATATTTTACATAAATTTAAATTATAATGTTAAATATTGAAAAGCCTACCTTAATTATAAATAAAGATACTGCTTTAAATAATATTAGAACAATTGTTGAATTATCAAAAAACTTATCAGTTTCTTTTAGACCACATTTTAAAACTCATCAATCTTTGGAAGTAGGAAAATGGTTTAAAAATTTAGGAATAAATAAAATAACAGTTTCATCTGTTTCTATGGCTGAATATTTTTCAGATCAATGGAATGATATTACAATAGCTTTTCCATTTAACATTTTAGAGATTAAAAAAATTAATATTCTTCTAAAAAAAAGTAAAATAAATTTATTAGTTGATTCTATTGAGACAATAAAATTTTTGGAAAATAATTTAGAGAACAAAACTCAAGTTTATGTTAAAATTGATTTAGGTTATAAAAGAGCCGGAATATCTTTTAAACATGTAAATAAGTTAGAAATCATAATAGATAAATTAAAAAATTCAAAAAAACTAAATTTTGCAGGTTATCTATCTCATTTTGGTAATACATATAAATCAAAAAGCAAGACAGATATTTTAAAAACTTATAATGATTCTATCAAGAATTTGGATACTTTAAAAGCTCAATTAAATAAACACCTAAATGTTTCAGTAGGGGATACACCATCATTATCAATTATAAATAATATTCCTGATTATGTTAATGAAATTAGACCTGGAAATTTTGTATTTTATGATTTATATCAATACAAAATTGGTTCATGTAGTTTAAAGAATATAGCATTAAGAATGATATGTCCTATAGTATCAATTTATCAGAAAGATAATAAAATATTAATTTATGGAGGTTCAGTACATTTTTCTAAAGATTTTCTCATTGAGAATGGAAATGAATGCTATGGATATGTTTATAATGGAAATGATTTTTGGAACACATCTAAAAAAATTGGTTACTTAGAATCTTTATCCCAAGAACATGGAATTATCAAGCTAGAAAAAAAAGGCAACTATAAAATAGGAGATCTATTGTCTATAATTCCTGTTCACTCATGTTTGACAGCAGATAAGATGGGAGAATATTTTTATGATAATAAAAGAATTTCTATGATGAAAATTTAATCAGCCCCATGAGTAAGTCTTTTCAATGGTTTTAAAAGTAAGACAACCAAAAAACCAAATATTGAACAACAAATTGCTATCCCAGTAAAAATTTGGAACTCTCCAGCTGTTTGTGCCCACTCTCCTAAATAAGCGGCAAGTTTATTTCCAAAGCCAGTACACGCAAAATAAGTCCCCATCATAATGGATGCATATTTTAAAGGAGCAAGTTTTGTAATTAAGGCCATAGCAGTTGGAGATGTACATAATTCCCCAAGTGTATGAAAAAGATATGCTAAAACTAACCAGTACATTGCACTAGATCCATTTTCTTGAAACTCAATAGATGCTGCACTCATGAAGAAAAATCCAATAGCCATTATTATTACTCCCACAGCCATTTGAAAAAGTAAAGCTGATTCTCTCCCTAATGATTTCCACCACGACCAAAATTTTCCAACAGCTACAGCAAATAAAACAATAAACCCAGCATTTAATGATTGAAACCATGTTGCAGGAACTTCAAAATTTATACTTTCAATTAATCTATTTGTTTTTTCAAAAGCATAGATATTCATAAGTCCTCCTGCTTGCTCAAAAGCTCCCCAAAATACTATTACAATTAAAAAAGATAATAATAGAACAAGCACCCTGTCTTTTTCAATTTTAGTAAGAGGTTTGTCCATCAAATCTTTATCTGGATTATCTTTTTTACCTATAAACTCTCCAACTCCTTTGAGATACTTTTGTCCCCACATAAATACTAATTGACCAAATAACATTCCTATTCCAGCTAATCCAAACCCATAATGCCATCCATAAACCTCTCCAATACCTCCAATAATTAATGCGGAAAAGAAAGCACCAATATTTATACCCATATAAAATATTTTGAATCCTATATCTCTTCTATCATCATTATTTTTATAAAGACCACCAACCATAGTTGAAATATTTGGTTTTAAACCACCAACTCCTAATATTATAAAACCTAATCCAGCATAAAAAGCAGTAAGATTATCAATAGCTAGAATGCTATGACCCAGAACTAAAAGTAAACCCCCAATCATTACTGTCTTTTTTTGACCTAGATATCTATCAGCAATTATTCCTCCAGGAATGCCAGCAACATATACTAACATTGTATACCACCCATATAAATATAAGGCATCTTCATTTGACCAACCATATCCTGGATTATCATTATTAACCTCAGATATGAGAAAAAGAACTAATAATGCTCTCATACCATAATATGAAAATCTTTCCCACAATTCAGTAAAAAACAATATATATAATCCATAAGGATGACCAAATAGTGTTTTTTTATCATTTAGATTGCTCATAATTAATTAGATTTTAATAGTAATATAATTAATCAATATAAAATTATTAAATTTAATTTTAGATAAATTTTTAACAAAATGAATGATAATAAACTAATTAATTTAAAAAAAGACATTAAATCTTTTCTTATTAATGAAGTTTATCCTTTAGAAAAAAAAGTATTGGCTCAAGGTTGGAATAAATCTATTGAAGATATAGAAAAGAAGAGAGATAAAGTCAAGTCTTTAGGATACTGGACCCCACAAATTCCAAAAAAATACGGAGGTATGGGATTGAGTTTAATAGAGTTTTCTGAAATAAGTTCCATACTTGGGTCAAGTCCAATTGGTTTGTATCTATTTAATTGTCAAGCACCTGATGCTGGAAATATGGAAATTTTGATTGAATATGGAACTAAATACCAAAAAGATAAATTTTTAAAACCTTTATTAGATGGGAAAATTAGGTCTTGTTTTTCAATGACGGAACCTAATCATGCTGGATCAAATCCAGTTTTTATGAGTACTACTGCAATTAAGCAAAATGATTCTTACTTAATAAATGGCAAAAAATGGTATACTTCTTCTGCTGAAGGATCTTCATTTGCTATAGTTATGGCAATCTCGAATCCTAATGAAAAAAATAAATATTTGACTGCAAGTCAAATTATTGTTCCTACAGATTCTAAAGGATTTGATTTAATTAGGAAAATTCCTGTTATGGGGGAAGAAGGAGAAGGGTATTTTAGCCATTCCGAAATTGATTATAATAATGTTGAGGTGCCAAAAGAAAATTTACTAGGAAAAGAGGGTTTTGGATTTAAAATAGCTCAATCAAGGCTTGGCCCTGGAAGAATTCACCATTGTATGAGGTGGATTGGAATATGTGAAAGATCTTTTGATATGATGTGCAAAAGAGCTGCATCAAGAGAATTATCTCCAGGTAAATTTTTAGGTGAAAAACAGTTAATACATAAAATGATTGCAGAAAGAAGAATTGAAATTAATGCCGCAAAATTATTGGTTCTGGATGTTGGAAAAAAAATTGAAAAGAATGGGTCAAAAGAATCAAGATTTGATATTTCTATGATTAAATTCTATTGTGCTAATATTTTGAAAAGAGTAATTGATGATGCAATTCAAATCCATGGAGGTTTAGGAATGAGTGATGATATTATATTATCACATTTTTATAGACATGAACGAGCGGCAAGAATTTATGATGGTGCTGATGAAGTTCATATTACAAATGTTGCTAAGGGCGTACTATCAAAATATGGATTAAAAATTTAATATTTATGCTTGAATTAGACGCTCCGGAAAAAGTAAGAAAAGAGGAAGCGATTGATATTAAAAAATTATCAAATATTTTAAAAAAAAAAATTGGTTTTTCTTCAAAAAAACCAATTATAAAACAATATAGAAAAGGTTTCTCTAATCTTACTTATAATATTTTTTGGGATAATAAGGAATATATTTTAAGAAGACCACCTTTAGGTAAAGTAACTAAAGGGGGTCACGATATGAAGAGAGAATATAATATTTTATCAAACCTATCAAAGCATTATGATAAGGTTCCTAAAACATACTTATATTTTAATGACAAAAAGCTTTTTGAATTTGATTTCTATCTTATGGAAAAACTTGAAGGAATTATTTTAAGACCTAATACACCTAATGAATTAATGCCAGGTAAAAAAATAATGAAAAATATTTCAAAAAAATTTATTAAAACCTTATCGTCTCTACATAAATTGGATTACAAAATATTGGGCTTAGAAAAATTTAAAAAAGGAAATGGTTATTCATCAAGACAAATTATTGGTTGGTCGGAAAGATATTTTAAATCCAAAACCAACAAAATTAAGGAAATGGATTTTGTAATAAATTGGTTATCAAAAAATCAAAAATCTAAAGAAACTTTTTCTTTGATTCATAATGATTATAAATATGACAATATTGTTTTAAATAAAAATTATTCAAAAATTTTAGGTATTCTGGATTGGGAAATGGCTACAATAGGTAATCCATTATTTGATCTTGGAACAACTTTAGGGTATTGGGTTCAGGAGAATGATCATCCACTTCTTAAAAAAATATCATTAAGTCCAACAACTTCAAGTGGAAACTTTTCTCGTGCGGAAATCTTACATTATTATGAAAAATATTCAGAGCTTGAAGTTAAAGATCCTGTTTATTATTATGTATTTGGATTATTTAAGATATCAGTTATCGTTCAACAAATTTATTTTAGATATAAAAGTGGTTATTCAAAAGATAAAAGATTTTCAAATTTAATTGATGTTGTAAAAGTTTGTTCTTTGGTTGCTTATCAAGCTATTAAAAAAAATAAAATAGATGACCTTTTCTAATTTTTAATTTTTTGATTAATAATTATTAAATTCGCTAAAATTATTATGAATTTTTTTTTAGACATTTTTACTCAAATTCAGAAACTACTCTCTGATATTCTTCAAATTTTCAACAGACCAATTTTTACACTTGGTGAGTCAGAAATTAACATTGGTACAATCATTATATTTTTTCTTAGTTTTTATGTTCTGATTTTTTCTTCAAAAAAAATAAGAAATATTCTTTTATTTAAAATTTTAGCAAAATCAAATCTTAAAAAGACATTTAGAGAAACTATTGCTAATTCTGTTAGAGTTTTTATTTTACTAATTGGTACAATAATTATTATTCAAGCTGTAGGTATTGATTTAAGTGCTTTAAGTTTATTAGCTGGAGCATTAGGTGTTGGTATTGGTTTTGGATTTCAAAAGGTTACGGATAATTTAATTAGTGGTCTAACTATTTTAATTGAAGAACCTGTTAAGGTAGGGGATAGAGTAGAAGTAGGTGAAGTTACTGGTGATATAGTAAATATTTCTTTAAGATCAACAACTGTACTTACTAATGATAACATTACTATTATAGTTCCTAATTCTGAATTTATTTCAACTAAAGTTATTAATTGGAGTCATAATAGCAGAGTTGTAAGATTTAGATACCCAATTGGAGTAAGTTATGGTGAAGACCCTGAAAAAATAAGATCTTTATTATTAGAAGTTGCAGATGAAAACCCGAATGTGCATAAAGAGCCAAAATCTAAGGTATTTTTTGAAGGTTTTGGTGATAGTGCATTAAATTTTAGTTTAGGGGTTTGGACTTCTTCACATGTTGATAAACCTGAGGTTATAAAAAGCGAGATATATTTTGCTGTTTTTAATAAATTTAAAAAGAACAATGTATCTATACCTTTTCCTCAAAGAGATGTGCATATTAAATCAAAAGAAAAATGAACCTATTATTATATTTATCATTATTTTTTATAAATTTTAACATGAATTCGCAGGAAAAAAATTATTTCTATGAAATTAAAAAATTTGAAGATAACTATTCTAAAAAGGCAATAGTATCCAGATTTGTTCATAGTGTTGGTTTTAGATATTATTGGGCTACTGAAGGATTGAGAAACGAAGATTTAAATTATAAACCATCTGATACTGGTATTAATACTAGAGAAACACTAGAACACATATATGGACTATCTATAATGATTCATAATGGCTTTCATAATAAAGACATTAACAGATCAAGGTCTTATCAGGATTTATCTTATGATGAATTAAGGAAAGGTACCCTTGACATGTTAGAAAACACTGTAATTCTTCTTGAGAATTATTCTGATGGTGATTTTGAAAATTCTAAAGTTATTTTTGGCAAACAGAAATATGATATTTATAATTTATTTCATGGACCTATATCAGATGCTTTGTATCATATTGGTCAAGTAGTTTCATATAGAAGATCATCAGGAAATCCTATTCCTAAAGGAGTTAATCATTTTATGGGCATCTATATGGGTAAGCCCAGAGAGTGATTTTTTCCAATAAAAAACATATTAGTCTTTTTTTTATACTTTTTATAGTCAGGACGTTTCTTTAATGAGTAATATTCTGATGGTATTGCACCTGTGTAAAAGACTAATGTATTATACATAATTATAGATAAATAGAATAGAGATATTAATAGGCCTAGCCATATTAAATTTTTTTCAGCAGTATAAAAATAGAAAAATGATGGAAAAGAAGATAAAATGAGTGAATTCCAAACCATCCATTCTGCGAAATAGTTAGGATGGCGACTATATTTCCATAATCCAACATTACAAACTTGTTTTTTTCTATTTTCTAAGAAAGCTTTCTTTAAAAAATTTTGTTTTTGAATGTCTGCAACATTTTCCATTCCAAAAAATACTAACCAGAATGAATATCCTAAAATTTCAAATATAGATAGAAATTCTTGAGGATTAAATGCTTGTAAAATTGCTGGAATTGATAGAAAGGTTACATTTGCGAAACATTGTAACATTATTTCATATTGAAGAGAAATATCAATATTAGTATATCCCGCTTTTTTCCATCTCTTTCTTTGATATTTATACCTAGATAGTTCAGTATTAAGATGTCCCTTTTTAAGTAATATTAAAGAACCTATACCCATTCTTAACCCAGCAAATAAATACATTCCGCCAATAATATACTTTCTTAACAAATATCCTTCACCTAATATCAAGACCAAAATACCAATAAGAACAAGTCCTAAAGGCCAACCAATGTCAACATAAGACATTCGTTTAGTTAGGTAAGCTGGAATACAGACTACTAAAATAAAAAGTAGAATTTGTAAAAATCCATTTAAAGACACAAAAAAGGTGAATGTGTTACTTGAATAGAGAATAACGAAGCAAATTAAAAAAGAGAGGTAACCAAGAATTCTTTTAATTATTTTTTTGAAATAAGTTTTCATAAACTCAATCTACATCTATTGTGGGCCCACCAGGACTTGAACCTGGGACCTACCGGTTATGAGCCGGGTGCTCTAACCAACTGAGCTATGGGCCCTTAGGATTTAAAATCCTAATTAATAGTTTGCAAATTTAAGTTTTGTTTTTCTTATATTCTAGAAGCATGCTTTAAATTTACTGTCTAAATATTATTTTTTAAATAGTTTTAAATTCACAATATGAAAAATAAAATAAACACTTTGATTTTTGATTTAGGTGGAGTTATAATAAATATTGATCCATCATTAACTATCAAAGAATTTAATTTATTAGCAAAAAAGAACAATGATATTTTAAATGGTTTAGATTATAAACTTTTTGAAAGGAAGGAATTATTAAATTTTTTTTTTGAATTTGAAAAAGGTTTGATATCTGAGAAGGTATTTAGAAATAGCTTAAATAATTTAATTGGAATTAACTTGGATAAAAACGATTTTGATAAGATATGGAATAAATTAATTTTATCTATTAATTATAATATAGTTGATCTAATTATATCATTAAAAAACAAATTCAATGTTTTTGTTTTAAGTAACACCAACTCTATTCATGAAAAATTTTATAATAATTTATTTATTAAAAAATATAATCTAGGGTTGAAAGATATTTTTCATAAAGTATATTATTCTCATGAAATATATTTAAGAAAACCTGAATTTGAAATTTATAATCTAATCTTAGATGATAATAATATTTTAGGTAAAGAGGTTCTATTTTTTGATGATATTGATGAAAATTTAATTTCTTCAAAAAAATTAAATTTTAACACCTTTAAAGTTACCAAAATAGATGAGTTCGAAAAATTTCTAAAAAGCTTCTCGTAATTTAATTACTCTTTTTTTAAATATTCTATTCCGATATTTCAAAAGAATAATATATACACCTGGATCCAAGTTTTTTATATTTATTTCATTAGTTTTTTGATTTTTAAAAATTAATTTTTTTCCGTTTAAATCATAAATAGAGAAATGATCAACATAATAGTTTAACTTCAATTT
>Ga0208764_10000059_pt1 | contig 54014 bp, 57 predicted proteins | sample ETNtaG_18_FD_185762 | JGI IMG/M metagenome (GOLD analysis project Ga0208764, IMG submission 185762) | Marine microbial and viral communities from oxygen minimum zone, Eastern Pacific Ocean - ETNP201302SV91 (SPAdes) (version 2) | ecosystem: Environmental > Aquatic > Marine > Oceanic ... | reverse complement strand
CGACAGAGGACTCAAGAAACCTGTCACTTACAACATTCTTTTCTTGTTCGAGAGCGGGTCTAACCACTTCTTCAACATGTTGAGCTCTAGCTGCGGCAATCATCAAAGCTTCAGCACGATCAGAAAGTCCTTCGCTACTCGGATCTAGGACCATATCTCGAAGCTTTTCGCCAAGTTCAGTTCCGCCAGGTTCCCGTGTGTATATTGCACCAAGGTGTTCCGCTAAAAGACGTGCCTGTGTTGATTTTCCCGAACCATCTGGTCCTTCTACAGTGATTAAATAACCTGTCACGAGTTTTTCTCCTCAGTGGTTTCAGAAAGTCTCTTTGTTTCACCAACCCTTAAGGAAACTTTAGATAAAACACCGGCAGAAAAGACAATTAAAGCTGCAAGCCACAAACTTATTCTTACCCCAGGAACAGCAATTTCTAAACCAGCTATCTCAATATTGCGATCCCATAGGAGACCTGAAAGTCTATCCAGACCATCTTCTACTAGCGGACCGATGACTAAAGCTAATAGGACACAAGCTCTTACCAGTAAATAAAAAGTTGCAAAAATACGACCTCTCATATGGTCTTCAACATTTTCATGTAGAAGAGTAAATCCAACTACATATGTGACACCTAAACAGATTCCTCCGAGAAATAACATAACCATCGCGAAATGAATTTGACCTGTAGAAACTGTTGCGAATAAGGAGATTCCTGCTCCGAAAAGAACTCTCGTAAATGTTTTTGCCTTGTCGATTCTATTCCTAAAAAAGAAAACTAGGAGAACTCCCGCACCTACACCAAAACCCAATGCTGTTAAAAGAACTCCAAATCCGGATTTACCGGCTCCCAGTAATTCATCTGTGTAGATCACTCCCAAAGGAATAACCATCCCAGCGCCTAACATCGCAGTAGCTAGTCCTGCGTTAACAGTCCTAACTACGGGATTAATGAAAGCGAATTGCCAACCTTCTTTTAATTCTCGAATAGGACTCAGTAACTGTTTTTTTACACCTTGATTTTCTGAGTTTTCGGCACGCTGCTTTTGAGGAAGTTCAATGGATGAAATGAGTAATGCAGTCACCAAAAAGGAAACTGCATTAGCGTAAAAAGCTAAACCCATATCATCAAGTCTGATGTTGTCAGCCCAACTTGAATCAAACAATGCGGTTGAGAGACGACCAAATAATGCCATTAGCCCTGCGCCTAATGGGAACGTTCCGTAAGCGGCAACAAGGGATAAAGAATTAGCGCTTGTTAAAAACTTTTCAGAAACCAGGTTAGGAACAGAGGCTTCTTTCGCCGGTGACCACAACATAGTTAAAGCTTCGAGTATTAGAGAAGCGATAAAGAGTCCTATCAAGTTGTTAACAAACGGAAGAACAATCATCACTATCGCCCTGCCAATGTCACAAAAAATCATGACTCGTTTTCGATCCCAACGATCAACAAAAACCCCTGCTAAAGGTCCAAAGAAAAAACCTGGTGCAATTCGCGCGCCCAATACGAGGCTTAATGCAGCGCCTTCATTTCCAGAACCAACCCTGATAGCCAAAATACTTATCGCTAGTAGGCCAAGCCAATCACCAGTTGCAGATACAACTTGGGCTATCCAAAGTTTAAAAAAACTAGGAGAATCAAAAGCCTTTTCTGTGAGATTATTGATGTTTAAAAATAACCGTCCATTCTTATTATCTTGTTTTTCAAGACTCATAACAGCCCCTATTCACATCAATAAGTTAAAAATCTCTTAAACATGAGTCATCAACCTTTTGCTCTTCTCTCAGCTAAAAGCTCAACTGCTCTCTCATCAGTAAGTTCTTCAACCGAATCACCCAATTGAAGACTCGCGTTGGTTTTTCCATCAGTTACATAAGGTCCCCATTGACCTTCTTTTAAAAGAATCGGCTTTTCTGTTACAGGATCTACACCCAATTCTTTCAAAGGAGGTTTAGCCGCTCTCCGCCCAAACTTTTTGGGTTGAGCAAGTGAATCTAAACACTGTTCTAAAGAAATTGTTAAAAGCTCCTCTTCAGTAGCAATGTTTCTGGTGTCTGACCCTTTCTTCAAATACGGACCATAAGGACCATTCTGTACCGTTATTTCTTGACCATCAGCTGGATCCACTCCGACTGTTCTTGGGAGACTCAGAAGTTGAAGAGCATCTTCAAAAGTAACTCTCTCTAAAGTCATAGTGTCAAAAAGAGAAGAAGTTTTAGGTTTGGGTTGTTGCTTCAACTCTTCAAAACGTTCGACCTCTGCAATTACTTGCTCCGTAGTTTCAAATTCCTTTAGAACTTCAGATAATTCTTCAAAAGTTTTCATTTGTGCTTCAGAATTCTTACTACTTAAAATCTCTTTTCTGTAACCCGAAGTTTCAAAAATTTGATTTAAAAGATCTGCAGGAGTCGGAGAATCAAGAGTAGAGATAGACCTGCAAAAATTAGTAAATCCTTTAATGCCTTTTAGTGCCGTTCCTTTTATTTCTAATTTTTCTACTTGCTCTAAAGCATCAAAAAGACTCGAACCATTACTTTCCGCAAATGTTTTAGCCTTATCCAAAGAACTTTTACCAATCCCACGTTTCGGAGAATTAATCACTCGTAAAACTGCATCATCATTTTCAACTGAGATAGCCAACTTCAAGTATGCCATTGCCGTCTTCGTGAGTTTTAAATGATGAGGAAGCCTAAACAACTTTCCCTCACGTGAAGAAGCCTTCGGCCATTGTGGAAACCGTCCTAACGAAACATAAGCTCCGAACCTTCCTTGCTTTGCAACAATTGGTAATCCTGTTTCTGGATCAATTCCCAACTCTCTATCCGGTGGCGCATTTATGTATTCAAGTGCTTTGTCAACCGTTAACTGATCGAGAGGTAAATCTTCTGGAACCCCAGCAGTATCCTCACGACACTCGACATAAGGTGACCTTGCATATCGTGCATAAACAGCCTCACCATCAGAAGTTTTTCCTAATGGCACACCACAGACAGCCCTTGGGTCAATTTCATCTTCTCTCTCAACTACTTTGGTATGAAGTCCTATATCCCCGTCAAGGCCATCAAAATAGAAAGCCTGAAGATAAGCGTTCTTTTCCCACATGCCATTTGAAATATCATCAAGTGCCACTTCCATTTCAGCTGTAAATTTATAATCAACCAATTTTGGAAAATGCGCTTCTAATAACTGTGTTACTGCAAACCCTTTTACGGTAGGGATCAAAGCTGTTCCTTTTTTCCAGGCATATCCTCGTTGAATAATTCTTCCAAGAATGGCCGCATAAGTACTTGGTCTTCCAATACCTTCTTCTTCTAATCTTTTGACTAATGAAGCTTCTGTATACCTAGCTGGTGGTTTTGTAACATGTCCTTCTGAAGTGGAATCCACCACACTGACCATCTGTCCGACCTTCACTTCAGGCAAAACCTGATCCTCACCAGAAGGATTTTCTTCATCTGTTTCGTTATCGTCTACGTCTTCTATATAAACCTGCCGGAAACCTTGATGATTTATAACCGTGCCTGACAAAGAAAAGATTAAAGATTTTTCTTTATTGTTTTTTTCTTCTATTACCGAACCTTCAAGTTTTACGCTTACTGTCTCGCCAGTTGCATCAGTCATCTGTGAAGCAATTGTCCTCTGCCAAATCATTTCATAAATCAGATACTCATCTTTCGATAACTCTTTCGAGAGGTCTTCAGGTGATCTGAAATTTTCGCCTGCGGGACGAATGGCTTCATGAGCTTCTTGAGCATTACGTGTTTTGTTCTTATATGTTCGTGCTTCATCCGGCAAATAATTAGCCCCATAAGAACTCTCTACAGTCCTACGAGCAGCTAAAAGAGCAGTATCTGAAAGGGTCGTACTGTCTGTTCTCATATAAGTAATATGACCATTTTGATAAAGACTTTGAGCTATTCCCATTGCTCGACTTGCGGAGAAGCGAAGTTTTCTTCCCGCTTCTTGTTGAAAGGTTGACGTTGTAAATGGTGCCGCTGGACGTCTTCGATAAGGTTTCGGTTCAACTGATCTAACTTTTAAATCTTTTTGCTTCAACAGTGATGACAAAGTATTTGCTGAATCCTCATTGAGGACAGTCACTGCATCAGAATTCCAATTTCCTTTTTCGTTGAAGTCTTTTCCTGTCGCTACACGTAGACCATCAACTTCTAATAGACGAGCTGAAAAAGATTCATCATTGTCTGTGGTTGCATCGATTTTCAATCCCCAATAATCAGCAGTTTTGAATTTCATTCGTTCGCGTTCACGTTCGATAACAAGTCGTGTGGCAGGGCTTTGCACTCTTCCTGCTGACGCACCTCCTCCGACTTTTGTTCTCGTTATATTGGAAAGTTCAAACCCATATATTCGATCCAATATCCGACGTGTCTCCTGTGCCTCAACAAGATCTTTCCCTAAATCACGTGTATTTTTCAAAGCTTCAGTAATAGCTTCTTTAGTAATTTCGTTAAAAACCATCCTCTTAACTGGCACTGAAGGTTTCAAGACCTCAAGTAAATGCCAAGCGATAGCTTCACCTTCACGGTCTTCATCAGTCGCGAGAAAAAGCTCATCAGCTTTTTTTAAAGCTTTTTTTAACTGTGAAACCTGTTTTTTACTATTAGGACTTATCTCATAGAGGGGTTCAAAGTTATGACATACATCAATTCCTAATTTTCCGAAACATTCTTTTTTATCTTCAGGTACGTCTTTGGGGCTAATCAGATCTCGTATATGTCCTACGGAAGAGTCGACGATATATCCGTCGCCTAAATACTTTTCAATAGTTTTTGCTTTTGCTGGGGATTCAACAATTACTAATGCAGTCACATCTTCTACTTTGTTCACACTCAAACACTGGTTGTCAAGTACTCCTAATTAATTAAATTGAGCAACTTCTTTATTTTCCTCAAGAAAACTAGCCTCTTGTTCAACTACTTTGACACTTCTTAAAAGGAATAATCCTATGATTGCAGCTAATGCAGACGCTAAAAGAATTCCTACTTTAGATTCATCTTGCAAAATAACATTGTCATAAGCAAGCGCGGTTATAAACATGGAGACAGTGAATCCGATTCCTGCAATCGCAGAAATCCCCAATACGTGGCGGAAATTCGAACCGTTCGGCAATGTAGAAACTCTCAAGCGAACTGCTACAAAAGTGAAAAATGACACTCCAACTATTTTTCCAACGACCAACCCAACTACAACTCCTCTCGTAACACCTGATGACGCTGCATCTGACAAAGAATCCGAACTTATTTCAACACCAGCATTCGCCAAAGCAAAGATAGGAACAATTAAAAAACCCGTCAACGGATGAAGTAAATTCTCAAACCTCTCAGTAATCGGTACAGATTCATTGAGATGAAAAGTAGCTTTTCTTAAACCAGAAAAATCAGTCTGAGCTTGCATAGCTGGTTGAACTGCTTCAGACACGGTATTTTTATCATTTATGAGAGCTGTAGCTGGAGCCAAAAGTCCCATAACTACACCTGCAATCGTTGCGTGAACTCCAGACTCAAAAAGCGAATACCACAGTAAGAATCCACAAGCTATATATACAGGGGTATACCTGACATTTAATTTCTTTAGAACGATTACCCCAAAGACTGTTAAGGCGGCGACGAAAAGCCACCCAGAAGCCAGGTCATCAGTGTAGAAAAAAGCAATTACTAATATTCCACCAATATCATCAACTATCGCCAGCGTTAATAAGAAAACCTTCATTGCACTTGGAACCCTTGGTCCTAAAAGTGAAACCACACCTATAGCGAAAGCAATGTCTGTTGCCATCGGTATGCCCCATCCATCTGAGGCTTCTCCCGATGAATTAAAAACAAAAAAGATAACTGCCGGCACAACCATTCCTCCTACCGCAGCAATCATTGGCAATAAAGCATCTCGGAATTTTTTTAAGTGCCCTGTAACCATTTCGCGTTTTATTTCAAGACCTACGACAAAAAAGAAAAGAACCATTAATACATCATTTACAAACTGACCTAATGTAAGTGGATGTCCATGGTGCTCTAATGAAATTGACTCCCCAAAAGAAATCATTATTTCAGTATCCCAGAGATCGTGATAACTATTAGACCACGGAGAATTAGCCCAAATAAGAGCTACTAGAGCAGCTATTACTAAGAGAATGCCGCTTGAAGCTTCAATTCCCAAAAATTTTCTGACAGGACGCCCTATAGTCTTGGCTAAACGTCGGTTACTACCAAGCCATGTATTTTCAGAAATTATTTTCTCGCTACCCATAATTTTCCTAATGAAATCTTAGATAAATCATGCCAAATGTTTAACTGCACATAACACTCTGACATTAAAAGTATTTTACTACAGGCTTTACAATTAAGAATTGTTACTGTTCTGACTATTTATGGTCATATGAACTACTGTGCCTTCTGGTCCGGACTTTATCTCTAGCCCATCTGACATCTCGCGCATTATCGACAAACCTAAACCTCTTTCATGTTGTAACCGTTCTGGGCTTTCTGTAGGTGGCAAATCTGGAATCAAATCGACCTCAAAACCAGTTGCTTTGTCTCTAACTTCAACTTCAACTTCAGAATCAGTCAATTTGCATAAAACGGTAAGTCTTTCTGAAATAGAATTTTTTTCTTGTGCACGAATCGCATTTGTTAGAGCTTCTGATATGACAAGACGTAAATCTGCAATACGAGCTGTACTTAGTTCAGGATTTGTAGATGCTAAAGAACCAACCACTGCACGCACTAATTGAACATAATCAACTCGTACCGGAATGCTTAATTCGATTTCTACAGTCATTTAAACCCTTAACTAACCTGAAAAGTTTCACGAGTTGAGTCCATTTTAAAAATCTTATCCAATCCACATAACCTAAAAATCTTTTGCAATTCGTCGTCTATGTCTACTAAAAATAAGTCTCCTTGATTTGAACGCACACGTCTCAAACCTCCGATTATTGAACCAAGACCGGACGAATCTATGAAGTGAACCCCTGCAAAATCAAGAACTATTAAATTATTTCCTTGCGAAACCTCGTGTACTATTGATTGCCTAAGGACAGGGGCTCCTGCCATATCTAAGTCTCCGATAAGGTCAAGAAACACATTTTTACCTTCTGTCGAACGGTGAATTTCAAGATTCATGTAGCTCCAATAAATACTTCCCTTTAACACGTTAGAGCCCTGTTGCTTGTTTTATTTACATCACTCTTCATTATTCTTTATCTTGGATCTAAGATCATTCTGTGGAAGCTGCTTTTTTTGACTTAGATAAAACAGTTATAGCTAAGACTTCAATCATTGCCTATGCCCCTACTTTAAGAAAAAACGGTTATTTAAGTATTCCTATGGCTGTTAGGACCGCATGGGGGCATTTATTGTTCAAATTTTTCGGAGCTGATGAAGAGAGTCTTGATAAAGCAAGAAAAACTGCCCTTCGTTTAGCAACTGGTATGAACCAGAAAGCGATGAAAAGACTTGTAAGAGATAATTTAACCGAAGTAATTGAACCGATTGTTTACGATGACGCAATCGACTTGATAGAAGAACATAAATTGAAAGGTCATCTGCTGGTGCTGATTTCTGCAAGCCCTACAGAAATAGTTGAACCCCTAGCTGAACATTTGGGTATTGACGACTTTATAGCTACCACGCCTGTCGTGGACTCTGAAGGTCGTTACACAGGAGAAGTGGAATTTTATGCTGCTGGGTCACATAAAGCAGAAGCAATAATAGATCTCTCTTCAAAAAAGAATATTTCTCTAGAAAATTCTTGGGCATATTCTGATTCTTCAACCGATCTTCCTATGTTAGAACTAGTAGGAAACCCAGTAGCTGTTAACCCAGATAGAGAACTAAGAAAACAGGCAGAAGAAAAAAACTGGCCGATATTAGAATTCGTAAGACCAATTGCTTTAGGAGAACGAGTTCCTTTAAACCGCAAATGGGTTGCTGTGACAGTTCTAACTTTTCTTTTAGGAGCAGGGATCGTGAAAACTTTTAAGCGTTTCCGTTCAACTAAATAAAATTAAATAGAACGAACCTTACGAACCGCCACTGAAATAAGAGCTCCTAGGGCCAAAAGCATCAAAAACTTTTTCATAAAAGAATGATACGTGCCTGGAAAGGGTAATTACATAAGCAAAGAGTCAAATTGTTTTTACTATTTTTATTGAATGCATAGTATTTGAGCTCTGACACAATACGGTCATCTGTGGAGGTGTCCGAGTACCTGGTGGGCTCCCCCGCCTTCAAAGCGGGTGGGACGGGCGATCCCCGTCCGGCGGGTTCGATTCCCGTCCACCTCCGCCAGATTATTTCTAAACGGCCAAAAGATCCCGAGCGCCTGTATCGCTGCTTGGATGACGTAACTTCGACATGGCTCGAGCTTCAATCTGACGGATTCTTTCCCTAGTTAGGTCGAAATGTTCTCCCACCTCTTCAAGGGTTCGAGGTTCTCCACGATCGAGACCAAAACGCAACTTCAAAATTTCTCTTTCTCTTTCGTCTAGGGGAGCAAGAAGTCGAGAAATCTCTTCGGGTAATAATGCAGTAGCGGCAGTTTCAAACGGAGACTCCGCTGAACGATCCTCTACTACATCTCCTAACTCAGCATCTCCATCTTCGCGTAGTGGTTCACTGAGAGAAAGTGGTTCAGCCGCAAATCTAAGAGCTTCTGTTACTTTGTCTTCTGGCATTTCTACCTCAGCTGAAAGTTCAGCTAAAGTTGCTTGCCTCCCAAACTTTATTTCAAGACGAGACCGAGCTTTTTGAAGACGAGCAAGAGTATCTCCAGCATGTACAGGTAAACGAATTGTTCGTCCCGTATTCGCTATTCCCCTAGTGATGGCCTGTCGTATCCACCAAGTTGCATAAGTAGAAAATTTGAATCCTTTTCGCCAGTCAAACTTCTCTACGGCATGCATCAAACCAAGATTGCCTTCCTGTATCAAATCTAAAAGAGGCAATCCTGAAGCTTGATATTTTTTTGCAATAGAAACCACAAGTCGTAAATTTGATTGAACGAAAGTTCGCTCTGCTTTTGAACCACGACGAATAGTGACTTTTAATTTTCGAATTTCTGCTGCAGTTAATTTGGCGGAATTAGCTTCCGTTTCCTGTTCAGCTTTAACGCCTTCTTCAATTTTTTTAGCTAACTCGACTTCGCCTTCTTTAGTTAATAATGGATATTGACCTATATCGGTTAAATAAAGTCGAACTAAATCTTCCTCGTCTCTATCGACTCTTTCCTTAGCCACGCCCGGTCCTCCGTAAATTCAACACACGCTTACCGCGCGTTACCTTATCGATGCTCTAGCAAACAACAAACAAAAATCGTGACGGTTGTCACAATTTTTAAAAAAATGTTTTAACCCTTATATCGATTTACGAGTGGTAAACGTCGATCTCGACCAAAACCTTTTCGTGTAACTCTTACTCCTGGAGGATTTTGACGTCTTTTATACTCAGAGGTGTCAACCAATTGAACAACCTCATCAACCATTTTCGAATCGAAGCCATCTTCAACTAACTCAGCTCTTGTTCTATCACCTTCGATGTATGACTTTAGAAGGGGGTCAAGGGTTTCGTAAGGAGGCAAACTTTGATCATCGCGTTGATCTGGCCGAAGTTCCGCTGAAGGAGGTTTGTCTATTATTGAATTTGGAATTATTTCTCTTCCTGCAGATTCATTTCTCCATCGAGCCAAATCATATACACCGGTTTTATATACATCTTTAATAACTGCATAAGCACCAGCGGTGTCGCCATATAAAGTTGAATAACCGACTGCTGCCTCACTCTTATTTCCGGTAGTTAAAACAAGCCAGTTATTCGTATTTGCAAACGCCATCAATAAAACTCCACGGATTCTTGATTGCAAGTTCTCATCAGCAACTCCAAGGATCTCTTCATTAAGATTAAAAATCCATTGTTCTGAAAAAGTCGAATGAATGTCTTTAATCGAAAAATTGACTGAATCTATTCCAAGGTTTTTAATTAATTGCTCAGCATCTGTTAAAGAATGGGTGCTCGAATAGCGTGATGGCATCATTACAGCTGTCACATTGTTTGGTCCCAAAGAATCAGAAGCTATAGCTGCTACCAACGCAGAGTCGATACCTCCAGATAGCCCTAAGCACACTTGCTGAAATCCACTTTTTAAAACATAGTCTCGAGTAGCGGTCATTAACGCTAAATAAAGTTCTTCAAAAATATCTAAAGTAGGTGCAATAGAAGTTTCAATTATTCCTTCATGGTCACGAATCGAAGAAACTTCTATAATCGGCACATTATTTTCAGTGGTGTTATTTTTTTCAACAGATAAATCTGCAATAAGTACCGACTCATGAAACCTTGGTGACCTTAAAATAACTTCTCCTGAAGAATCGGTAATAAAAGAACCACCATCGAAAACGAGTTCATCTTGACCGCCTACTAAATTTACATATGCAATAGGAACATTATTTTCTTGTGCAATCTCATTTACAAGAACCTCTCTTTCTTGTTGCTTGCCCTGATGAAATGGTGAGCCGTTAGTTGTAACAATCAATTGAGCGCCTCCATCAATGAGCGCTTTTACTGGTCCATTTGGAACCCACAAGTCTTCGCAAATAGCGAACCCAATGTTTGCTCCTCCGATGGAAAAAAGGTTTAGGGGTTCTGATCCTGCTGAAAAGTTTCTGACTTCATCAAAAACTTCAACGTTTGGAAGATTCTGCTTTCTGTAACTTCCTACGATTTTCCCCTGATGACAAATAGCTATCGAGTTGTATACATTTTCTTCATCTGAATCAGCAAACCCAACCACCAATGCGCAGTTTCCAGACATTGAGGCAAGATCATTTAAAGCCTTTTTATTATCTGCAATAAATCCTGGTTTTAAAACTAAATCTTCAAGTGGATAGCCAGTTAATGACATCTCTCCAAATACTGCTAGATCGCAATGTTCTACTTTTTCTATAACGTCGCGAATTAATTCAACATTTCCTTCTAAATCTCCTACAACTGGATTGATCTGAGCAAGAGCTAATCGCAACATTCCCATATATTCAGCGTACAGAGAGCAGATGACACATTAATTACTTTCAGTTGTTCCCTCTAATGATTGTTCGACACTTCCTTGCTCTAAACCTTCAATTATTTGAGTTACTGCGTCTTTAGCTACACGATCGACCAATTCAGAGATCTCGTCTTCAAAACGTTGATCAAAAGTTTCTTTAATGAACTCTTCAATAAGACTTAAAGTCAGTTCGTCTGATTGGGAAATTTCTTCATCAGTAGCTTTAGAACCAACAGAATCCGATTTCTCTATAGATTCAAGTGAATCAAGAATCGCATCGAAGATCCGCTCAATTTCTTTGAACATTTCAGACTCTCGCGTTTCAAAACCCTCACCCATCATCGGAGGCATGAAACCCTCACCCATCATTCCCATCATCGGAGGCATCAAACCCTCACCCATCATCGGAGGCATGAAACCCTCATGCATCATTCCCATCATCGGAGGCATGAAACCCTCACCTAATCCATTAGGCCCAAACTCACCCATCATCGGAGGCATGAAACCCTCATGCATCATTCCCATCATCGGAGGCATATGGCGATCATGTGAATCCCAATGACCTCCATCCATCTCACCCATCATCGGAGGCAAAGGTTTAGACATATCTGGTTTACCCTTTTTAGATTTACCACTACGTCCCGATCGATCGAATTTATCTTTAGATTTCTTTTTCTTTAATCCATCCCGACGGTCAGATATATCTTTAAATTTTTCCTTCTTTAATTCACTCTTTTGATCTAAGTGATCGCCTTCCTTAAAAAGAGAATGGTTTTTATCAACGTTTGACGTTTTATTCTTAAGAACCTGAAGTTTTTCTTCGATTGCTTCGCTAGAAACTTCATCGTCGTCGACTACAAAAATTGCTGCTACTGCGATAACAGCTAATAACGCAAAAGCTGCTACCCATCTGATAATCGAATCTTTCATAAAGAATTCCTTCCAACCTTAAAACTAGAACACATTTACGCACTTATCTACACATGCACGTAGAAGCAGAAACCTTTCAAGCTCAACTTTCAATACTAAGAAAAAATTTATGGAGCGAGGCGAGTCTTATCAACAGTAAGGCCTAATACATCAGGCCTGCTGTAATGTCCAGTGGGGTCAAAGTTCTGACGTTGTCGAACTATCTCACTAAGATCCAAATCAGCCCAAATAATACCCTTATGATCGCTAACGGGTTCAACAACCCATCGTCCATCTGGTCCAGCAATACAAGTACCTCCGTTATGGTACTGTTCGCTTTTAAGTAGCTGATCTTTTAGAGGAAAGTCTTCAGGAATCATCTCTGAGTCATAAACAGCACCGACACTGACCACGAATAAACGCCCTTCCTTAGCAATAAATCTAGTGACATCCTCAGTAAGCCCAACAGAACCTGGCCAAGCAGCTACATGGATTTGAGAACCTGTGCTGTACATTGCTGTGCGAGCCAATGGCATCCAATTTTCCCAACAATTAAGACCCGTTAGTCTGACACCTTCATGTTCATGAGCAACTAACCCTGCCCCATCTCCATCAGCCCAAACCAAGCGTTCTCCGTAAGTAGGTTTAAGCTTGCGATGAACGCCAACAATGCCTTCTCTTGGGTCAATAGCCACTAAAGAACAGTAGATAGACCCACCCGAAGTCGCCCGTTCCACTACGCCCACGTAGGTAAAGGCGTTAGCCTCACGCACCGTTTCAATAACACCAGCGAACTCAGAGCCATCAATTTCTACAGACTGGTCAAGGTAATAGGCAAAAGCTTCTTGTTGGGTTTTCTTCTCCCAAGCTGAAGCATCAGTTAAATCAATCCAGACGGGATAACCAGATACAAATACTTCAGGAAACGCAATCAGGTCTGCACCACCCTCACCAGCTTCGGTTATTCGATTCTGAACAATATCTAAAGTTGCTGATCGGTTAAGAAAGACTGGTGAGTCTTGAATGGCAGCAATACGCATAAAAAGTTTATATCACTGATTTTTTAGAATGCTTTAATTAAGCCAAGGCTGAACAACAAGTATTTGTTATTAATCTTGTCACCACGTACGGATCCATATTTGCATTTGGTCGCCGATCTTCTATATATCCTTTTTGATCAAGGTGTACTTGCCATGGAATACGAATAGAAGCACCGCGATCAGAAACTCCATAGCTGAACTGGTCGAACCTTTGAGTTTCATGTTCACCGGTTAACCGCTCTTCAGAACCAAGACCATATCCAGCAATATGTTCAGCTGGTTTTCCTTCAGCTCCCAATGATTCACAAGCAGTAATAATTGCTTCGTAATTTTTACGCATAGCTTTTGTAGAGAAATTTGTATGTGCTCCAGCTCCATTCCAATCACCCTTGATAGGTTTTGCAGCTACCGAAGCGTCGACTCCAAAATCTTCGGCAACACGATAAAGAAGATAGCGAGCCATCCAAATTTGATCAGCGACCGCTACCGTATCAACTGGTCCAATCTGGAATTCCCACTGCCCAAGCATGACTTCAGCATTTGTACCAGAAATATCTAATCCAGCATCCATGCAAGCTTTAGTGTGTGCTTCAACAATATCTCGACCAGCAATCTCAATTGAACCAACTCCGCAATAATACGGGCCCTGTGGGGCTGGAAAACCTTCAACGGGCCAACCTAAAGGCCTTCCATCCATGAAGAAGGTGTACTCCTGTTCAATTCCAAATAGAGGTTCTTGTTCTTTATACTTTTCAAAAACTTCTACACAAGCTGCACGTGTATTCGTTGGATGCGGAGTCATTTCTCCATCTGGGAGTAGAACCTCACACAAAACAAGAACATCATCACCGCCTCTAATCGGGTCAAGACAGGAAAAAACTGGGTTAAGTACACAATCAGAATTGTCACCAGGTGCCTGATTGGTGCTTGAGCCATCAAAACCCCAAATCGGAAGGTCACTAGCGTTGTCAACTATCTTTGTTTTAGAACGTATATACGGCATAGGAACAGTGCCGTCGATCCAAATGTATTCAGCCCTTATTGACATAATTTTCTCCAATTTTTCTTGTAAAAGTTCTTACTAGATAAGTGATGAAAACATTTTTACACCACAGGAATGAGTTTCAAAGTCATTAGTTATTTGTTAACAAATTATTAACGTAAGAAAATAGGTTGTCCTTAGACAAATTTTGGATAATCATTGGTCATGAACAAAATTCAAGAAAATCGTAACCACGCACAGTTCGACTACGTTTTTCGAACCGTGGAAGAACGTGGTGTCAGACTAATACGCCTCTGGTTCACTGACGTTTTAGGTCGTCACAAATCAGTTGCTATATCGCCCGCTGAACTAGAAACAGTTTTTGAAGAGGGCCTCCAATTTGACGGTTCAGCAATTGATGGTTTTAGCAGAATCCAAGAAAGCGACGTCCTAGCTAGACCCGATCCTTCAACTTTTGAATTGCTTCCATGGGTAGCCGACGATGACGCTTCGGGAACTATGTTCTGCAATATCACAAATCTTGACGGGACACCCTTTGCCGGCGACCCAAGACAAGTTTTACGAAGAAACATCGACCAAGCCAGAGAAAACGGTTACGAAATGTTTTGCGCTCCTGAAATTGAATTTTTCTACTTCGCTAACCAAGAAAACGGTTTACAGCCAATACCACTAGACCAAGCCTCATATTTTGATTTAACAACAATGGACGTAGCCTCCGATCTTCGAAGACACACACTTCATATGCTTGAAGCACTTTCCATTCCTGTTGAATACTCTTTTCACGAAGACAGCCCCAGTCAACATGAAATAGATTTGCAATACACAGATGCCTTGACCATGGCTGACTCAGTTATGACTCTACGTTTAGCTGTCAAAAAAATAGCAATCGATCGAGGCGTATACGCAACGTTTATGCCCAAACCTCTTAACGGAGTCCAAGGTTCGGGGATGCACACACACCTTTCCTTGTTTAGTGAAGGAAAAAATGTCTTCCACGACCCATCAGGTAATCTCTCCTCAACCGGGCAATCATTCGTTGCTGGGCTTCTGCATCATGCTCGAGAAATAACAGCCGTAACAAATCAACTAGTTAACTCATATAAAAGAATTAATGAGGGTTACGAAGCCCCACGTTATGTTTCTTGGGCGCGAAATAATAGATCGTCACTAGTTCGAATACCTGTTCACAAACAAGATAAGCCTGACTCAGCAAGGATTGAATACAGGGCAGTGGATCCTGCTTGTAATCCCTATCTCGCATTTTCTGTAATGCTTGCAGCTGGTCTGAAAGGAATTAAAGAAAATTACAAATTACCCCCCGAAGCAACAACAAATCTTTATGAAATGAGTCGAGCGGAACAAAAAGAACTAGGCGTCGCCAGTTTGCCTGCAAACCTTTCTGAAGCTTTAGATGAAATGGAAGAATCAGATTTAGTAAGAGAAGCCCTTGGTGACCATATTTTTGAATGGTTTCTGAGAAATAAGAGAGCAGAATGGAATGAATACCAACGTCAGGTGACACCTTTTGAAATCGAACAGTATCTTCCGAACTGGTAACAAGAAGTTTAAATGATTGAAACACTCCTAGTCTTTCCAGCGCCGCCTCCTCCTGAATTATCTCAATGCCTTGATGAAAAAGGGTGGGTTTGGAAAGCAATTAACAATTCTAATTCTGCTCTTTCAGATCAACCTGATACCGGTTGGGGCGGTGGAGTCATCGTTGCTGACTCGGATCCGGAAGGAGCACTTTCACTTTGTAAACAACTTCGTCAAACAGAAAATCCTTTAGTACCTATTCTTCTGCTAATCAGTAAGGGGCAGTTAAATAATTTTGAGATAAATGAAAATCTTTTCGATGATTTCTGCATAACGCCTTTTCACCCCGAAGAATTAGAAATCAGACTCAAAAACCTTTTCCTAAGATTTGGTCGAGGCACACAACCCGGACTTATTAAATACGGTTCACTTGTTTTAAATATAGAAACATACCAAGCAACTATTGACGATTCGCCTTTAGATCTGACTTACATGGAATATGAGTTACTGCGTTTTCTAGCAACACGACCTGGAAAAGTATTCACAAGAGAAACACTTCTTAGTGAAGTGTGGGGCTACGACTATTACGGCGGAGGTAGAACAGTCGACGTTCACATAAGGAGACTCAGAGCCAAGCTTGGTGAGGAACACGCTAATCTGATCTCGACAGTTAGATCTGTAGGTTACAGATTTGGTCAATCTCGATGGGGTTCTTAACTTAATCAGAAGTTTTTTCTTGCGACCAGGGATTAGATTCGCTTAATCCCAACAGTTCAGATTCTTTATGACTCTCATCGACATCTTTTTTAACTAATCCACCAATTAAAGCCGCTGCTAAAGCCCCGCTCAACAAAATCGCAACAGGCATGACTACAACAAGCAAGATGATCATAATCACAGCTCCACCCATAGATGCATTCTGCCACCATAAAAGCACTTACGCATCTAAGCACCAGAAAGATTTAAAAGAAAACAGTTTTAGCCTTTGTGAACGATTGCCTCAATCTCTATACAAGCACCTAAAGGTAGAGCAGCTACAGCTACAGCAGAACGTGCGGGTCTGTGCTCATCAAATACTGAACAATAAATTTCGTTCATTCGAGCATAATCATCCATATCAGTCAAAAAAACAGTTGTCTTCACTACTTGATTGATAGAAGCTCCTTCAAGTTCAACTAGTTTTTTTAGGTTTTCTAATGCTTTAGGTGCTTCGCCATCAAGACCGCCCTCAACTAGAATTCCGTCGACATGTCCTACTTGACCACTGATCATTAAAAAATCCCCTGCATGAATTGCTGGGGTATATGGACCTACGGGCTTACTCATATTTTCTCCTTAACTTCAAATTTATAATTACACTTTTACTATCCTGTAGGCCATTCAGGCAAAGTACCTTTGTGTATCCATGTTGCTGCGGCAACTGCCGCGAATACTGCATCAGAACCGTTAACGGACTTACCTTTATCAGGTTCAATCTCAACATGGACTTCAGGCATTTCACCAGCTCTAACTATTCCAAAGGATCTAATTGTTAAGTCCTGTACTTCTCCATTTTCATCAACTGCCAGAGATTCTGAAGTAACCCAACTCCAAGCCATATGAGCTGCACCTATGCAATATGATCTCAGGACCGTTTCATCTAATGACTGGCCACAACGTACCGAAATATTGATTTGTCTTTCATCTACTTCAGCTGAAGCTGATGAGCCATCCGGTGAGATAATTGTTCCAACCTCACCAAGAGCCCCACATAGTAAAATTTGCGCTTCTGCCCATCCTGCTGCCCTTATCTTTGAAGAAGTTGCAGGTCCTCGTAAGTCAATTTCTTCCACTTCTATTTCTGGGGCAACTGAATTAATAGCCTCAACGATTCCTGGCGTTCGAGCGACTCTTATAACTCCTTGTCCGTTTTTGTTGACTCCACCAGCAATTGGTGGCCGCTTCGGACCCAGGCGAACAGAATCTTCTCTCGATAAAATTGCTAATACAGGTCTTTTATATTTGTTGGCTAAAGATCTTGCAACTTCTGGTACCGGTGACTCAAGTTTTGATCCGAAAGCACCTCCATTAGCTAACGGCGTTGAAGGTTCGCTACCTGGTTCACACCAAGCAGAATCGGTTTCTAAATACCCTGGTTCTACCCAGTTGGTTTTGAGAACTGCATCCCAGTCTCCTGGTGGCAGTTCTATGGGGGGAACAGCTTTAGCAGTTGTTCGCCTACCTTGAATTTTTTGAGCAAGATTTCGCGCCTCAGTCAGATTCTCCCCCAAAGACCATCCTCCGGAAGAATCTGGAACCGCTATAAGACAATTTGCTGGTGCAGTGTCAGCGGAAAAACCACCCTTACCTAAAGCGATGTCTGAACCAATTTTTTGAGTAGATCTTCCTTCAATACTTGCCCTCATAGAGGCTTCTTTTGTTTCAATAATCCCTTCTGATTTTCCAACTTTTTCCCAAGCTTCAACAATTGTTTGCCAACCTGTGCATCTGCAAAGGTGGGCATGTAGGGAGCGTTTAACTTTCTCTATCTCTACTTCTTCTCCACCTTCTTGAAGAGCAGCGAACCGCATAATTATCCCAGGGGTGCAAAACCCACATTGACTAGCCCCAACTTGAGAAAAAGCTTCTGCCCATTCATTTTTGATTTCATCACCTAAACCTTGCAATGTTGTGATTTCTCGACCAGCCGCTCTTCTCACTGGAGTCACACAAGAAACTCTTGCTTGACCATCTACTAAAACTGTGCAACAACCACACTGGCCTTGAGGACTGCAACCATCTTTTACAGAAGTGATACCAGTTTCACTACGAAGAAAATCTAACAAAGTGATGTCTTCATCATTGATAGCGAAAACCTTTCCATCTACTTTGATTGATAATTTTTTTTGATCTTTCATAAAAGGATTGCTCTCCGCAAGTTGTTAAAACAAGTAACTAGTAATCTCTAATTGTGGTTATAAATAAGTTTCTTCTATCTCGTCGTCATGCGCTAATTAGTATCGCCGGTTTTACAGGTGGATTGATCCTTACGAGCTGTGGAAATGAACAAGATTATGAGACGCTATCGCTTGGGGCACGTTTCGCAGATGGATATCCATCCTCACCAGTTCTTACAAGCGGTTCTCCTCAACGTGCGCCTTACGTCTTAATGAGCGAAGAAGGGTGGCCTCTGTCTGAAGGAGTTCCAGATTCAATTGAGTTGTTTGTGACAGAAATCAGCTCTGAGGAAACGATTTTTGAAGGAAAAGTCCCTCGGCGTGGTGAACCTGGAGTGATTCCATATTTTCCTCTAATTTTTAATCCTCCCAGATCTGGCGAATATAAAGTTGAAGGTAAAGGCTTAAAAGGTCACCATCAAATACGTGTTATTGACCCGTCAGAGATTCAACTAATCCAAATTGGGCAAAAAATGCCCTCTATCCAAACTCCGACAATGGAAAATAATTTAGAAATAAATCCTATTTGCACTAAATCATCTGGGCCTTGTTCACTCCACACAAAAAGTCTCGACGAATCTCTATCTAGTTCCACTCCTACAGCTTTACTTGTGTCTACTCCGCGTTTTTGTCAAACGGACGTTTGTGGACCTGCTTTAGACATACTTATAAAACAATCAGAACTACTTGATGGAAAGTTGTCAATAATCCACGCTGAAGTGTTTAAAGAACCTGAGAAACAGAACTTTTCACTTGCACCAGTTGTCGGAGCTTTTGGCCTTACTTTCGAACCAAGCTTGATTGTTGCAAACAGTGAAGGTGTAGTTACGAGCATTCTCCACTTCGTAATGGACACCGAAGAGGTTTCAGAAGCACTATCAACTGTAATTTAAAGAAAGATCAAGAAAAAGATTTACCGCATCCGCAGGTTTTTTGAGCATTTGGATTATCAATTGCAAAACCTGCTCCATTAAGTCCGTCTTTAAAATCGAGAGTTGCTCCTACCAGTAGTTCTGCACTGGACGGATCAACTACAACACGTACCTCATTAAAAAGCTTTTCAACGTCATCTTCAGCTTTATCGGTATCAAAATACATCTCATAACTAAAGCCTGAACATCCGCCTGGTCTCACAGCGACACGCAAAGCCATGTCTTCAGTTTCCTGAGACAATAATTCAGTGACTTTTTTTGTAGCTTCTTCTGTAAGTGTTACCATTTTTCGTCCTTAAAATTTTCGATGGTAATAACAATACTATTTTACCCTATAGAGATAGTCAAAACTGTCCTGTAACCAAATTTGAATTTTTCTCAACTCTCCCAAGGAGGTATCCACTCCCCTTCGAGACGAAAACTTAGACCACTTTGGTCTTCAAGCATTCGCGTGACATTCATTTCACCGGCATCTCTACCGTATTGATCTGCTGCTTTTTCAAAAACAGAGTTTGCTGTTTTAGTCATGGGGAGTTCAGTTCCAACCTGAGACGAAAGGGACTGAATTAAATTCAAATCTTTTAAACATAGATCAAGAGAAAAAGAGGGGTCATAATGGCCAGCGAAAATTGAAGGAGCGTCATGCCGAGCTACGAAAGAATCACCAACAGAATCTTTAATTGCTTCCCAAAGAACACTTAGATCTACTCCATTAGCCATCCCTAGAGCAAAACCTTCCCCGATTGAAGCAGCCGCTATAAACCAAAGTTGATTAGTAACAAGTTTCACCACATTTCCTGTACCAAGCGGTCCACACATAATGACTTGTCCAAGATTCTGCAAAACAGGTAAAACTTCTTTAATTATCTCTTTCTGGCCTCCCGCAAAAAGAGTTAGTTGACCGTTTCTTGCTCCATCTACCGCTCCAGTTACTGGGGAATCCACAACACTGACGTCTTTTGGAGCATCATTAGCAAGGCTTTCAATAAGTTCTTTCCGATTTGTTGTTAGATCAACCCAAATGGATTCAGATTTTAAAGATGCTAAAACCCCTTCTTTTAACATCAAAGTTTCAACATGGTGAGGATGAGGTAAAGAAGTTAAAAGAATCTGTGAAGCGGATCCGCACTCAATTGGATCATTAGCCGCAGTTGCTCCTTCATTCACTAAATCACTTACAGGGTCTGGATTCTTGTCATAAACAATTACTTCATATCCGGCTTCTAACAGACGTTTACACATCGGTTTACCCATTGTCCCTAAACCTATAAAACCGAGTCGATATTTTTCTTGGTTATTATTCATCTTTTAAACTTTTATCACTTTCTCCGTCGTGCCAGTTTCCAAATAATGCATCAAGCGGGACAATATTGTTTCCATAGTTAACTTTGAAAAGCCCATGATGAAGTTGATGAAAAAAGTCCCCAGCTTCAATTTTCAGCTTCTTTCCGATTGTTATTTTTTGAAAACCAGAGTGGGAAACAGTTGGTTCAATACCCTTGTAAAGCCCTGTTAGCAGAATCAATAAAGGGTGAACTGGTAGCACCCACCACACCAAAAAAAATGAAAAATATAAAATGTGTTCGACTGGATGCATTGAAATGCCACTCCAAGGACCGGGGGTTACATTTCTGTGATGGAGTCGGTGTACATATTTGTATAAGGGTCCCCAATGAAGCAGTGAGTGGATTAACCAAAAATGAACAGCTGATAACAAAAAAAATGCCACAATCATAAATGACAAATAGATGGCGTCTGAACCCCAATCAACTTTGGATATACGACCTGACGCCCACATCCAAAGAGTAAGAGTTTCAAACAATGACCAAACCGTCACTCCGCTAAACAAACTCCAAAAAATGTTGTCTATTACTTGATCTCGACATAAAAATTTTCTGCTGTTTTTTTGAAGCCAACGTTCGTCGAACTTATATTCATTTTTTTGAAAGCGTCGAATGTAAAGCATCCAATGAATAGTTCCGGCGACACTTGAAAGCAATACGGCATTCCTCAGCCATACCATTGCCATCCAACTTAAATTCAAACTTCTCAACGTTTCATGGGTGGGGGACAAAAATTTCCAAGAAAAAATCGACAAGAATATGAAAAAAAATCCCCACGGAAAATGAAGATCAAACATCAGCCATCTAACTGCCGCCATAGGTCGCGGTGGCCATGAGTAAAGGGGAGGAATTTCTGTACGCTTCTTAGGTTTATGTCCTATCAAATGTTGATCACTCAACGAAACCATAGAGTCCTCCAACTACCATAAACAAAACCTACTAGTGCTTAAACAAAAGCTTAAATTGGTTTAAGATTTAATAAAGTTTGCAAACCAAAATAAAGGAAGCATTATGTCCTCTGAAAATTTAAGTTATAAATGTTCAAAATGTGGCGGTCTCGAAGCAGAAACTGGCGAAATACGTACTACCGGTGCTGGTTTTTCTCGGTATATGAATCTGCAAAATCAGAAATTCGGTTACGTCGCATGCACAAATTGCGGATTTTGTGATTTCTACCGTGACAGTGGAAAAGACAAAGGCTGGAAAACTGTCCTCGACGTTTTGACTAATTAATTTGCAAGATTCTGAAAGTGTTTCCACACAAGAAGAAAACCTATCTAAAAGGTGGCATGACCTTGATGCATTAAGGGGTTTTGCAATGCTCCTTGGGATTGTTCTTCATTCTGCTATGTCTTTTCTTGGTGGTGTTTGGTCAGTTAATGACGTTCATGCTGGAAGTGAATTCTTCTGGTGGGTTGTACTCGGAATCCATGGCTTTCGTATGCAACTTTTCTTTTTGCTTAGTGGTTTCTTTACATCAATGGTCTGGAAAAAGCGCGGTTTGAATGCACTGGTGCAGCATAGAATCAAAAGAATTTTTCTTCCATTATTGATTTGTTTCGTAACAGTAATCCCTCTGATGAACTGGGTTAGTGAAGAAGCAGCAGAATCGGAATATGAAAAAATTCAAAATGTTGATGACATTTGGACACCAATTTTTTCAGGGAGTGTGAAAGGAGTTGAAAATGCAATTGCAATGGGTGTGGACATTAATATTCGCGGTGATGATGCCTACACACCTTTGCACTTAGCGGCATTGCTGGGTGATCATGAAATCATTGAAATACTTCTTGAAGCGGGTGCAGAACCGGACCCAGTAAACGTTAAAGATGAAACGCCTCTGGTATTAGCTGTTTTTGCTGGTAGTCCTAAAAGCTCTGAGATCCTTATCGATTTTGGTGCTAAAGATATACGCGAATCAGGGCAGGATTGGAATGATCTTTTTTGGTTTAACTGGGCTGGAAATGAGCAAGGAGATTCTAAAAATGAAAAAGATATAAAATCCTGGTTGAACCAGTTTCATCATTTATGGTTTTTGTGGTTTTTGTGTTGGATGGTTACAGGTTTCTGCATCGCGTCGATTATTTTCCAAAAAATTAGACCACTAATTAATAATATGCCTGACTTTAAACGTCACTTTATTTGGCTCTTGTTACCTGCTTCTCTTTTGATGCAGCTAAAAATGGGCGACGGCGGAAATTATGCATCCTTTGGTCCTGATACTTTCACAGAATTTTTTCCACCAGCTCACCTTCTTATTTACTACGGTCTTTTCTTTGCTTTCGGTTCAATAACTTTCGGAATAAGAACAAAAAGATCTGAACCGTTAATAGATCACTTAGGTAAGAGATGGTATGTACTGCTTCCAATAACGCTGATAGGCATCCTGCCTTTAGGTTTAGGAGCAACTTTTGAAGGTGATTCCTGGTTTATCGCTTCGCTTTTACAGATTGTTTATGTCTGGGGAATGTCCATTGGGCTTATAGGGCTTTTTAGAAAACTTTTTGTTAATGAAAGAAGTGGTGTGCGTTATTTATCGGATGCGTCTTATTGGATGTACATCGCGCATTTGCCACTTGTAATAGCAGTCCAATGGCTCTTTAGAGACTGGGAAATTGTTTCATCTATCAAGTTTTTACTGATCTGCATTTTGGTGAATCCTGTTTTATTAGCTTCTTACCAATTGTTTGTCAGATACACACCAATTGGAACCTTGCTGAATGGCAAACGGAAAAGAAAACCAGGAAATCCAAGCCCAATCATAAGTTAGTCAAGGAGAAAAAATGAATAATGAAAAGACATCAAACCAAACTGTCAAGAGTCAGGTAACTGGAAGTTGCGCATGCGGAAATATTCGTTTTCGTGTAACAGGAGAATTAAGAGACGTAGTTAATTGCCATTGTGATCCATGCCGTCACTGGACAGGCCACTTTATGGCCGGCACAACTACTCAAATTGAAAATTTTTTCTTCGAATCTGACTCGACTCTTACTTGGTGGAACAGAACTGAAGAAGTTAAATATGGATTCTGCTCTAATTGTGGATCAAGTCTTTTTTGGGAAGATAGAGGAAGAGACAAAACAAGAGCCATAACCGCTGGGACTCTAGACCCTCCAACCGGTCTTAAGACTGTATTAAATATTTTTAGTAACTCGGTTTCTGATTACCACGAGCTTGACGAGAAAATTGACGCTACGTCAGATGATCTACCTGACTTGCAAGACTAATTTATTGCCCCTAGTTGATAGTCGGATTCAGAGGGGTTTTCATCAAGCCAATTTGTTCGCCAAACTTCAGCTGATACCTCACCGACTAAAATTTCTCTGTGTTCAAAACTATTTTCACATTTAACTAAAGGTTTAACCAAAGTCGAGTGACGAGGAACAGAAAAATATGGAGCACTGTAACGAGGTTTCTGATTGCGATTTGAAACACGGTGTGGAGTAGAAATAAAACGTCCTCCAGACCAGACTTCCATGAAGTCGCCTATGTTGACCAGGAGTGCTTCCTGGGGGCATAAGATTTCAATCCACTCGCCTTTTCTTGTTCTGATTTCAAGTCCTCCTAGAGGGTCTGGATGGAGAATGGTTATTGCACTTATATCTTTATGTGGGTGAATTCCTGAATTTTCAGATTTTGAACTTGAAACTGGGTAATGGAGCAAAGTCATATTAGTTAATGGTTCATTAAAAAAATCTAAAATAATGCCTGGTTCTACTCCTAGTGCAACAGCCAAGTGTGAAAGAAGCGTAAACGTTAAACTGTCGCATTCTTCCCAATAGGAAAGAAGTATTTCTTTCATGTCATCTACTTGGCTAACCCATTTGTTCGAACCATAAAGTACGCATTCATCTTTAACAGGATTTTCTTTAGGGCATTCCCAGTGCAGTTTGAAACCTTCGTAGAGATCGGGCTTTGTTGTACTGAAATTTTTTTGTTCATTAGGGGAAAAAAATCCAAGTGGTATATAACCCCGGTAATTGTCTCGTGAAATCGATAGCTCTTCTTTAACAGAATCTGGAACGTTGAAAACACGAACTAATAATTTACGTATTTCAAATAATCGTTTTTTTTCTATTCCGTGCCCGACCAGTACAGCGAAACCTGTTTCTTCAAAAGCTTCTATCAGCTCATCAGAAACTGTTTGTTTCCTATCACCTTCACTAGTTAATGAAGCAATATCTATAATTGGAAGTTCGACTTTTTTCATTTTTTGTTTTTTCGTTGATTTTTTCTATTACAACTTGGTACAGGAAAAACCATTCTTAAGCAAACAAAGTTTCAGAGTGAAAACTTTTAGGTTCTTTTTTTGTCTTGTTGGTGCGAAAATGTATAGAGAATATCTATTGTGTCAATCCTTGAAAGGAACCACATGGCCACTTTTAACGATGTTTGGAAAATAGGAATGGGACTTCCAGAAGTGGAAGAAACAACTTTCTATGGAACAGCTGGCCTGAAAGTCAAAGGTAAAGCCTTTTGTAGGATTTGGAGCGAACGCGAATATGAGCGTGATGAAATTACTGATACTGAAGTTTTGGTAATTTTCTGCAACCTAGACGAAAAAGATTCACTAATCGAACAATACGATGGAGTGCTCTTTACCACTTCGCACTACGACGGTTATGACAATCTTCTAGTCAGACTGACAGATGCGACGACAGAACAACTGACTGACTTTCTCGACATCAGTTATTTGGTAAAAGCACCGCCTTCATTAGCGAAACTAATTACTGAGTAAAAACATTAAACGTGATGTGGAGTCGACTATTCACATCTCTGAGTAAAAAGGAAAAAAATGAATAACCGAAGCGAAATTTACATCGATGGCAATTGGATTGCTTCCAGCGGAACAGAAAGTATCGATGTTATAAACCCTTCAACTGAAGAAATTATTGGATCAACTCCAGCAGGTACAAAAGAAGATGTTGATCTGGCCGTTAAGGCTGCAAAAGAAGCCTTTCAAGGATGGTCAGAAATGGCCCTTGAAGAGAGGCTCTCTTACATAGAGGGACTTGCTGCAAAACTCGGTGAGAGAAGCGCTGAAATTGGTGAGCTTATTTCCCAAGAAGTAGGTATGCCGGGAAAAATGTCAATGATGATACAAGCAGGCCTGCCAGCGGCTACGACTGCAAGCGTTTCGGGTACAGCTAGAGAATTCCCATTCGAGGAAACCATAGGAAGATCACTAGTAACGCGTGAGCCTGTTGGGGTGGTCGGCTGTATTACTCCTTGGAACTACCCTCTTCACCAAATAATGGCCAAAGTTGCTCCGGCCATGGCCATGGGTTGCACAGTAATCCTTAAACCAAGTGAAGTAGCTCCGTTAAACGCATTTCTTTTAGCTGAGATAATTGACGAGCTGAACTTTCCAAACGGTGTATTTAATCTCGTTTCAGGGGTTGGTCCTGTAGTGGGAGAAGCTATTGCAGCCCATCCAGATGTTGATATGGTCTCCTTCACAGGTTCTACACGTGCAGGTACACGAGTAGCGGAAATAGCTGCAGCAAATGTAACTCGTGTACATCAAGAACTTGGAGGCAAATCTGCGAATATTATTCTTGAAGACGCGGACTTTTCAGCAGCTATTCCTTCTGCAGTTGGAGCTTGCTTTCTAAACTCAGGACAAACTTGTAGTGCGCTGACACGTCTACTCGTTCCTTTTAGCAAAATGGAAGAAGCAGCAGAACTAGCTGCTCAAGCCGCGGCCGGATTCACAGTTGGACCTGCTAATGAAGAAACAAGCAAACTAGGACCTCTAGTTTCTAAAGCTCAATGGGATCGAGTCCAAAATTACATTCAAACAGGCATAGACGAAGGTGCGACACTGGTTGCTGGGGGCTTAGGTAAACCTGATGGGCTAGATTCTGGCTATTTTGTCCAACCGACCGTATTCGCGAATGTTGAAAATTCAATGACAATAGCCCAAGAAGAAATCTTTGGTCCTGTCCTTTCAATCATTGGCTATGACAACGAAGATGACGCGATTCGAATTGCAAATGATTCTGATTACGGTTTATCAGGAGGTGTTTGGAGTTCAGATAATGAAAGGGCTTTGGAAGTAGCTAAGAAGCTTAGAACCGGGGAAGTTGATTTGAACGGTTCGTTTTTAAATACTGATGCGCCTTTCGGCGGATATAAAAAATCCGGTAACGGTAGGGAATTGGGACGTTTCGGGATGTATGAATTTGTAGAAGCGAAGCAAATAAATCTGCCGCTCTAAAATAAATACTTTTTAGAGTTGATTTTGAATTAATACACCTGCACCGGCAACGGTTAAAACAGCAACCCAAGATACAAGTCCGAGTACTAATGGTTGACGGCCAAGATTTTTTAATGCCCTAAGACGTACTCCCGCTCCTAAACCAAACATTGCCATTGTTATAAGAAAATTTCTTATGTCACCGATTGTTTCGATAAAACTTTCAGAGAAAACTGAAGCGGATCTTATTGCTGCCGCTGCAATAAAACCGAGGATAAAAACAGGAATCGGCAACTTCCATTTTTGTGATTTTTCTGAGCGTTTCTGTTGTTTAAACGACACAAACATAAGTAAGGGTGCCAGCATTAATATCCGACACATTTTTACTAGCACAGCAGAGTCCAAAGTATTTTCACTCACAGCAGAAGCGGTAGCAACTACTTGACCCGTGTCGTGAACTGATAATCCAATCCACCAACCAAATAGATTTTCATCGAAATCAAAAATCGCTTGAATAATTGGAAAAGCTAGAACAGCAATAGAGCCAAATAAGGTCACTAAGCCAACTGCGTAACCAGTTTCTTCTTCATCGGCTCCACTTAAGGGCTTCATAGCAGCGATCGCTGACACTCCACAGATCGAAAATCCTGAAGCAACAAGAAGTGCCAATGGTTTATTTACTGAGAAAATATTACTGGCTTTTTGAATACCAAAAAAAACAATGAGTACAACTGCTATTACTATTAGGACTCCAATCGGACTCCCAATCTCAGTAATTTCTGAAAACGCAAGTCGAAAACCTAATAGGCAAATACCTATCTTTAATATGCGTCCAGATGCTAGTTCCAAAGACGGTTTTGCCCAAGAACCCAAAACACCAGAATTTGCTAATACAACTCCTATAAGAAGTGAAATCACCGGAGAAGATAACCGGTTATTGGAATAACTGATTATCTCAGCAGTTATTCCAACAGCAACTATTAAGAAAAGTCCATAAAGATTTTCTCGCACCCATTTGATTAAGGAATTCAAAGAAAACTGGTACATCTTGTCTGTAATTTTAAATGCAGATACATCAACTGCCCTTTTAATATGTAGGCCGCCCGGGGCTCGAACCCGGCACCTTGGGATTAAAAGTCCCCTGCTCTACCCGATGAGCTAGCGACCCAAAATTTAGGCTAGCCGCTTATCAATATATTAATGTTGAAATAAGACTGATTCTAAAGAAAGAAATAAAGATTCTATTTAAAATCACTAATTAAATGATTCCTTCTAACCTCTTAATATGCGATTCACTCTATTTGCTATCTTAGGTATCGCTTTAGTTGGTGCGATTATCTGGTTCGGGGCAATAGACACTGATGATAACGCGAAGGAAATGCAACTAACTGCACCAGCGACTACTACGACTACTACGACTACTACAACTACTACGACTACTACAACAATATTGTCACCTATAGGGACCCTTCCTTTTGTTGAAATAGAAGGAGGAGTTAATCTTAATTATTCATCATCTATTAGCACAGTTGGACTAGATACCGTTACTTTCGGTATGACTGCAACAAATGCCCAAAAAGCCGCCGGAACAAGATTTTCTCCGGTGACACCAAGAGGCAAATGCTTTTTAGCAATCCCTGATGAAGGTCCTAGTGGAGTCACATTCTGGATTGTAGAAAGCACTGTCGAACGCATTGACATTGACAATGAATTGATTAGAACACGTTCGGGAGCTGGTATCGGAGATACAGAATCTTTAATTTATGAATTATTCGGAGAAAAAATAGAAACAAAGGTTCTTCCTGAATCTTCAGAAAAACTACTTATCTATGTGCCCAGTGATTCTTCTGACAAAAACTTTCGGGTTGTATTTAAAAGTGATGGACGGCTTATAACAAAGTTATGGTCAGGCAGACTTCCATGGGTTGAAATGACTGGAATCTGTTAATAACTAAATTTTTCTTCAAGAAGGTCATTTTCGAATTGCTTGCAATTAACAAACAGGGACCCGAAGCCAACAAATTCACCGTACTTAGTTTCCAAATCTAAATTCTTTTGCCAACTTATAGCCCCAGCAGTTATCTCAAAATCATTAACTGAAAGATCCAGTGGTTCATTTAATGAAGCTTCAAATATTGTTGAGCCATTCTTTAACAAACCGACGTATGGTTTCCCTGTAAAAGCTTGGATTAATACTTCTGCGCTTTCCTTTGTTTTAGAATCTTCTCCATAACCTATGGCCGCTACTTCGCCTAACTTAGTTTTGTAACAAGTAAACGCCATCTCAAATTTCTGATTTCCAATCTGGACCCAACCATTAGAAACTTTTGTGTTTTCTACTTCAAATTGTTGAGTTTCTTCTAATATTTCAACTGTGTTTTCACTACTTGAGCATGAAGAAAAAGCCCAAATAAATAAAGGTAAAATAAATAACTGAATGTAATTATTTTTCACAAACAAACCCATGTCGCTAAATCAAAATCTCCAAAAGTTTGCCATCAATACAGCGCCAGTCCAATTTTCGCAAGAAATTACTTTTAATAATTAAACCACTTGAATCTTCAAGCACTAAAGCCATTTCATGCCGTCTCTGAAATACCGTCACCTCTGCCAAGTTCCAGTTAACTAGAGCGAATTTTTCTAATTCTGGCAGTGTCTTATTAAATTTCACTTCACTCAAATCAGGCTGCATCCCTGTTGGCGGAAAAGAGTAAACTTTTTCCCACTTTCCTGGGCGTTCAGACACAGGTAATCTCAATTTTGCTTTCTTTAAGCGAGCTAATAGTTCACGTCCGTCTATTTCAATAGCTCCCAAAACAAGTGCCTGATCTCTAACTTCTTTTGGAACATCATAATGGTCGCCTTGAAATGACATAAGACGAAGTCCAAGTAGGTCAGCAAAATCATGTAGTTCAGTCAAATTATCATCACTAGCAAGATGGGCCCATAATTTCCCCCTATACGGCCAAATTGCTTTATCAACGACTACTGCCATTCCATATGTTGTCGTTAAAAATAAAAAATTGCACGTTGAAGACAAATTCTTTCCCAGCAACTGAAAATACTTGATTTAATGACACAATTATTAAATGATTGATGCTGAAAATACCTTCACCACCGTCAAATTTTCGCCAAATTGTGAGATTGAAGAAATTTCTAGAGTTGCTCTCGCTGCAATTCTGAGAATTCACAAAATTGATCCCGCTTTAGTCAGCGAATTGGCTGTTTCACTTCAACAAGAAATTAAGAACATTTCTGCAAAGGCTCCATTCGTAGAAGTTGAATTTCAACCCGGTGAAAACAGTATTTCTGCCGAAGTAAGAGCTAATGGCAAGTCGCGCACAATTAGCGCTACTTGGTAATTGAACGTCTTGCGACTAGCCATGACCCCTCAAGTGCATAAGCTGAAACTCCAAACCAACTAACTTCACTATTAGCTGACATCAAATCAATTACTTCTTCCGGAGGAAGGTAAATAGGCGTTTCAGGGCCTCTGCTACTAATCCAAACCAAAAAACCTTCATCTTTTAAACATCTCTCTATCTCATTTGGAAAAAGAATCATATTCATAACCAGAAATACGTCAACAGAATTACTAGCAAAAGGAAGACAATAACCATCAGCACAAACTTGCGAGGTTTCTGGTGTAACAGAATTTTTAAGCATTTCTTTTGAAATATCTACTGCAACTACGCTTTCAAAGTTATTAACCAAAAGTTGAGTAGCTAAACCTGTACCTGCTCCTAGGTCTACAACTCTTTTCCCGTGAACCTCACCTCTTTCTAACGCATCTAAAACTGGTACCCCTCTGGTAGGAATGTTTCGGGTAGTTGACCAGTCGCCGGCTTTTTCATCAAAGAGCTTCTTTACTTCTTCCGCCAACTCCGAATTCCAAAGATTTTTGTAAACCACGTCTCTAGTAACGTGCCTCATCCGGGAATCAGAACCTGATTCTCTAACAGATTTAGAACGTGGATGAATTGTTGGAAGGTAGGTGATTTTCAAATCTTGTTACCGCCCAGAAGAACCAAACCCAGTTTCTCCTCTTTCTGAATCTGGTAGTTCTTCAACTACTTGGAAATCGCACTCTTCAACTCTTTTAATTACCAGTTGAGCTATTCTTTCACCTTTATTGACTTCAAAAGCTTCACTGGGATCAGTATTGACCAATAACACTTTTAATTCTCCGCGATAGCCAGAATCAATAAGACCGGGTGTATTTAAACACGTAATTCCATGTTTAAGTGCTAAACCACTTCTAGGTTGAACGAATCCCGCGAATCCTTCAGGTATAGCTATTGCAACTCCTGTTGATATAAGGGCCCTCCCTCCACCTGCATCTAGAACCACTGATTCTGCAGCAACTAAATCTGCACCAGCATCACCTGGTTTTGCGTAAACAGGGATTGTTGCATCGTCTATTAATCTAATAATTGGAATATTCAGCATAAATATGACCTTACTTGCACTTCTTACTGAATAACCGACACATTAAGCCCGTATGATCAAATCTGTGTTGGCTTGGATGGATTTAGAGATGACAGGGTTAGACCCAAAAGAAGACGTAATCGTTGAGATCGCAACTTTACTTACAAATGATGACCTTGAAGAAATCGCAATTGGACCAAACTTAGTTATCCATCAGCCATCTGAAAAATTAGAGAACATGAGTAAACACGTCCAACAAATGCATACTTCTAGCGGTTTACTTAATGAAATTTCGAAATCAACTATAAGTCTTTCAATCGCTGGCGAAAAAACTTTGGACTTCTTAAAAGAACATGTTGAAAAAGCAGGAACCATCCCCCTATGTGGTAATTCAATTGGTACCGATAGAAAATTCTTGTCAGAAGGTCTTCCAGATTTGGCATCTTTCTTCCATTACAGATCAATTGATGTCTCAACTATCAAAGAGCTTGCAAAACGCTGGAATCCAGAAATTATAAACTCTGCCCCGAAAAAAAATGGAGGCCACCGAGCATTAGACGACATTCGTGAATCAATCTCTGAACTCCGCCATTACCGTGAAAACCTTTTCATAAGCCAATGAACAAAAATACGTCCGAAGAGACAGATCTACCTCCGCGCCCAATAAGGCAGGAACAAGAACCAGCTTCAGAAGAAGTTACAGAAATTGCTAGAGGCATTTACAGATTCCAACTCCCAATTTCAATGCCTGGATTAGGACACGTGAATTGTTATGCGCTTGAAGATGAGAAAGGATTGTCTCTGGTAGACCCGGGACTACCTGGAAACGAATCATGGAATGCCCTCGAAAAAAGGCTTAAAGATCTAGGAACCAACTTTAATCATGTCCATACAGCGATAGTTACCCATAGTCACGTTGATCATTACGGTGGAGTTCACAGACTTCGAGATGATTATGAAGTCGAAGTTCTTACTCACTCTTCTTTTTCATCAGTTTTTGGTACTGATGACATTATGGAAAATCCTGATGCTGCTTCGCTAGATCTAGCCGATGATGAAGACATCGAGAAACTTCGTGAAATGCTTAGTAGACCAACCCCATGGGGAACGAAAAGAGAACCTCCTTCAGTTGAAGAGCTTAGGAAATGGAGCGGGAGTAATACAGGTGCTGATTCAAAGTCATTCCAAGTACCTAAACCATCTTTAACAGTAGAAGACTCTGAAGAAGTAAACATCGGCGGAAGAATCTGGTTAGCTCTTCACCTTCCAGGACATACACATGACCATCTGTGTTTATATGATCCAGCAGATGGAATTTTCTTATCTGGAGATCATGTATTACCAACCATCACTCCACACATAGGAGGTATGGGGAATATGGAAGACCCGTTAGCCGTCTTTTTTAATTCTTTAGAAAGAACAAAAGAATTTTCACAAGTTTCTCTTGTTTTGCCAGCTCATGGACACCCATTTAATAATCTTGTCGAAAGAACAGATGACATTATTCAACATCATGTAGAGCGTTTGCAGTTGATCAGAGAAACGGGAGATTCGATAGGTGAAGCCTCAGTTAATGAGTATATGAAATACTTATTTAAAGAAAGATCTTGGGGCGACATGGCAGCTAGTGAAACTTACGCCCACCTCGAACATTTAAGAATTCTTGGTGAAGCGATGCCTAAAGAAGAAGAAGGCATAAAAACTTATAAATTCGCTTGATTTAAGCCAATATCTAACAATTTATTGATTTTATTGAAAAATAAGTTGACAAAATTCACTCAAAGGTGTTGAGTGGTCACTTAGCGTAGTTTTGATAAACTCGTTTATATAGAACTGTTTTGCAGTTTATAGAAAGAGAAAATGAGCATGAATAATAGCATTCGCAATCATTACGGTCATAAAACCGTTGGTCATGCTTTAACCTCGCACGTACTCACACCGGTTAATCCAGCAGCTCTCTCCTCAGAGACAATTTCATTCTGGTTTAACAAGTATGGATTTTTCACCAAAAAGCGGCCCTGGGAAGCACCTAGCTAAATAGCTAAAACGCAGAAACCATGGCCGCCGGAAAATCCGGCGGCTTTTTTCATTTTTAAGATCAATTCTGAAAAGGAGTAAAAATGTTTGCAATCGAATATAAAACAGAAGCATGGAGAGAAAATGCAGCATGCTCTCAACTTGGCGTGCCTACAGGAATCTTCTTTTCTGAAGACTTGGGAGACATCGCCCAAGCGAAAAGAATATGCGCGGAGTGTCCTTCTCTCACATTGTGTTTGGAAGCGGCTATAGAACGAACTGAACCTTGGGGAGTTTGGGGTGGTCAATTATTCCGAAAAGGAAAAATCTTAACTAACAAACGTGGAAGAGGAAGACCGCGCAAAATCTCTATACCCGAAGAAGAGTTCCCAGTTATACCTATACCTGTTCATCTGCAGTCTGCCCTCCGTTCTGCTTGATGATCGGTCAAACAAATTGAGGTGACGTTTTACGAACCTCGATTTGCAAAGGCTAGTTTGGGAGATGATCTTACGACCTATAGTCGTAATGGTCATCTCCCGACTACCTTTATAGATGTGAAAAAAGTTTTATTGATAATTCTGATACTTGCTACTGCTTGCAGTAGCGAAGAAATCACTGAACCACTTGACGAAAATGTATTACACCAATCTTTTAAAACAGAAAATGGATCTGAAACCCTCAAAAGTCTTTATGAACAAAATAATCAACCTATGGTCGTGAATCTTTGGGCTACCTGGTGTACTCCGTGTTTAGAGGAAATGCCATACTTCGAAGCAGCCCATCGCAAACATGGAAGCAGAATACAATTTATAGGTATCAATATTAGCGATTCTCCAACCAGAGCTAAAAAAAGAGCTGAGGAGCTTCACATTTCTTATCTGCTAGGAAATGATCCTGATGGGAGTTTCACTAAATCTTTAAAAGCTATCGGCTTGCCGCTAACAGCTTTCTTCAATACTGAAGGCAAATTATCAACAATTCATCAAGGCCCTATCAGTGAAGAAACTCTCCAGAAATCAATAATGGGACTCTTAGATGTTTGATATCGAACTAGTCCTCCCTTTCAGCCTTGGTATCATCACAGCAATTAATCCATGTGGTTTTGCGATGCTTCCCACTTGGCTCGGATACTTCATCGGTAAAGACACTGCTGACAATCAAGCACGGCCAGAGCAAGTCATTAGAGGTTTATGGGTAAGTCTGACTCTTACAGCAACATTCGTAGGAGTTTTTGGATTTCTTGGATTTGTGATTTCTCATCTAGTTAACGAAGAGACAATTGCGCAAAAAACCCCTTGGATAACTGTCGCCTTAGGGATACTTCTAATTCCATACGGGTTTTCTCTCTTATTTAAAAAGAATCAAAAATTGTTTCCTTCTTTCAATAGAAGAGGTCCAAGATCCAATGAGTTGTTCTCAGTAATTGGATTCGGTGTTTCCTACGCAATTGTTTCAGTTGGATGCTCCGCCCCTCTCTTTTTACTCCAAATCTCCGGCAGTTTCAGCAGAGAAGGAATTATTGAAGGGATAATAATCTTTCTTGCTTATGCACTCGGATTGGGTGCTGTTGTAACCATCACAACTCTGTCTTTAGCTATGGCTAGAGGTGGTATTGTCCGCAATCTTAGAAAACTACTGCCGTATGTAGATCAAATAGGCGCCCTTGCACTACTAACAGGCGGTGCATATTTGTTTATTTACGGAATTTACGAAATTAGAACTTTAAATTCTCCAGGGTCAGGAACCAATCCAATAGTTGAAAAAATTAACGAACTCCAATCGCATTTGACTATTTGGATCTCGGAAGTTGGGGGCTTAGAAATAGGTTTAGCTTTATGGCTGATAATAATTACTTTCATACTTTGGGGTTTAAACCCAGCATTTACCGGTAATGCGAAAAATTATCTTAGATTTTCGCTTTTGGGAATTTGGCTTATCCTCGAAGGAGCCTTATATAAAGGAATGTTGTTTATAAGACCAACAGTAAATGTGATTTCAAAATGGCCTGCAAGAATGAATAATTGGTTCGAGAAACCTGAAAGATGGGCTGTTCCTTTTGAGGTATTCGTTTCAAGCATCTTCCTGTTAATTATTTACTTAAGTTTGTCAGCTTTTCTTAAAGAGAAAAAAAGATGACAGAGATTAAAAAAATTCAGAGTTTCACCGAACTGCTTTCAAGTCCTGAAATAACTGAGGAAATCGAAATTCGATCTTCTTTTGGTGTCTGCGCGCTCCATGGAGGTGGATTAGAAAGAGCAACTGAAGCTGTCGCTCGAGATGTAGCGGAAAACACCGACTCTTCTTACTATGCGGTCATCCAACCTGAGGGATCGAGAATACATTTGTCTTCTAAATATTTTGATCCAAATCAGTCCTTAAGACTTGGTCAATTTTTAGAAAAAATTGACACTCTTATCTCGATTCACGGATATGGAAAAGAAGATGATTTTTGGGCTTTACTACTCGGAGGAAGCAACAGAGAATTGGCTTATCACCTCGCAGGTTCGCTAAGGGAGGTACTGCCCGAAGAATATCGTGTGGTAGATCAAATGGATAACATCCCACCACCTTTGAGAGGTGTCCATCCTGACAATCCGGTTAATTTTCCAATCAACGGAGGAGTCCAAATTGAAATACCACCTGGTTTAAGATGGAACAGAGAACATAATTTCTGGTCGGATGCAGACGGAACTCCACGTTCAGAAGATTTAAACAAACTTATTAAAGGATTGATCTCAGGAATTAATAGTTGGCAAAATAAAAAGAATTGTTGAAAAAATTATGGTGATAAGCGAGTAAAAATCCAGCCTTGAACGGTCAACTCATAACCTATTCTGTCATGTAGCCGATTTTGTCTCCCCTGCCAAAATTCAATGAAATTTGGCGAAACTTTATATCCTCCCCAATGGTGAGGCCTTGGAACTTCACCACCTCGCCACTTCAATTCCTGCGTTTCAAATGCAGTATCTAATTCCTCTCGACTAGGAATTCTGCTGCTTTGATTAGAGACTAAAGATCCTATTTTGGTTTCATGTGGCCTCATTGCCCAATATTCATCTGATTCGATTTCAGGGATCTTCTCAGCTATCCCTTCAATGGAGACCTGTCTACGTAATTCATTCCAACTGAAAGTAAGAGAAACTTTTTCATTATTTTCAATATCTTTAGCTTTCCTACTTTCATAATTAGTAAAGAAAACAAATCCATCTTCACGAATCTCTTTTAAAAGAACATTTCTTCCACTGGGAGAACCACTTTTATCTACAGTGCTTAAAACCATTGCATTAGGTTCCAAGTAACCGACCTCTTCTATCTCTGAATACCAGATTTTAAATTGGTCAATTGGATCACTAACTAAATCATCTTCATATAGGCCACGATTTTCATATTCTTTACGTACCCGTCTTAAATCCATATAAAAGGTCTAGTCAAAATAGTCAACTACTACAAATATCAGGATGTAATGTTTGCAAATGGGCAAATACGATTTTTTTAGAGTGGGAATTGGCGGATCTGTGGGAGCAGGTCTTCGCTGGTTGGTCATAGAAAATACGACAACGCAAATTTTTCCATGGCCCACTCTGTTAATTAATCTTGTTGGTTGCGCCGCTCTTGGAATGCTTATAGCTAGAAATAAAAACCGTAAGACTCTACTTACTTGGGGTACTGGCCTATGTGGAGGCTTAACCACTTTTTCAACATTCTCACTTGAAATAGCAATTCTATTTCGTGACAATGAAATTTTTATTCCCCTTTGTTATCTATTTATTTCAGTGTTAGTCGGAATACTCCTATTTAAAAATGCTTTAAAAATATGTGGTAATAAACAATGATAGTTGTAGCTTTTTTTGCTTTAGCAGCTGTCGGAAGTGTCATCAGATGGAAAACGGCAATATTTTTTGGTGCTCATAAGGGAACGTTTCTAGTCAATGTAATCGGTTCATTTTGTCTCGGCCTTATGGTTGACTTAAGCGACCCAGGGTTAACACTCATCGGAATTGGAGGTCTTGGTTCGCTAACAACCTTTTCTACTTTTTGCGCCAATATAGATTCCTTATCTGAAAGCAACTATCGACCTGGTTTGCTCTATGCACTACTTACCGTCATTGCAGGTGTACTAGCAGCCACAATTGGGCTGAATATTTAAACGATCAATTAATACTTTTTACACCTTGCATGTAAGGCAAGAGAGGATCAGGAATTCGAATACTGCCATCCTCTTGCCTGTACGTTTCTACAATTGCAGCCCACACACGTGGTACCGCTAAACCTGAACCGTTAAGAGTATGTACAACCGACGTTCCTTTTGCTTCTTCTGAGCGATATCTAACGTTTGCTCTGCGCGCTTGGTAATCACTAAACCAAGAAACCGATGAAACTTCAAGCCACTGTTCAGCACCAGGAGCATAAACCTCAATATCAAAAGTTCGTGCTGAAGAATTTCCTAAATCTCCTGAACATAAATCGAGGATCCGGTAACTTAGACCCAAATCAGCAATTGCTGACTCAGCTCTAGAGAGTATGTCCTCGTGAACCTCCTGGGCTTGTTCTGGAGTTGCATAAGCAAGTAGTTCAACTTTGTCAAACTCATGGACTCTTAAAAGACCTCGTGTGTCTCTTCCAGCTGAACCTGCCTCACGTCTAAAGCAAGAAGTGTGAGACATTAACTTCATTGGTAATTCGCTTTCGCTAATAATCTCATCACGAGCATATGACGTGAGCGGAACTTCAGCTGTAGGTATTGCCCAAAGATCGTCGCGCTCAAGATGATATGCGTCATCTGCAAACTTTGGGAGATGTCCTGTTGACACCATTGTTTCTGTCAAAACAAGAGTAGGGGGTCTTATCTCACGGTAGGCATCAGCATTTCGGTCTAGTCCATACTGGATTAATGCTCTGCACAAAGTAGCGCCCAAACCGGTGTACATGGCAAACATGGCTCCAGAAAGTTTAGTGGCCCTTTCAACATCTAGGATTCCTAAAGTTTCTCCAATTTCCCAATGAGGCACACGTTGATAATTCTCCCAAGCCTCATCACTTTGACCTTCGACTCTTACAACTACATTGTCTTCAGCGCTTTCACCATTAGGGCATTCTTCAGCGGGAATATTTGGAACTCTTAATAGTAATTCTCGTATCTCAGTAGAAAGCTGGTCACATTCTTCGCTAAACGCTTCTTCCTTCTCTCTCATTTCACGACTCGACTCTTGTAAAGGGCTGGCCTCATCTGTTTTCCCAGATTTATGAAGATCACCTACTCGCCTTGAAAGTTCTTTAATTTCATTACGTAATTGATCTCGTTTTTCAGCAATTGATCTTTGTTTTTCATCTAATCCAATGATCAGATCTAAAGAGTCAGTGTCTTCTCCACGTCGCGAGATTGCTTTCTTAACTGACTTGAAGTCATTACGTAATAAACGAATATCAATCATTGAATTAACTTAGTCTTTAAGTCGGTTGGTATTAAACAATTTTTCATCTTTATTAGTTTCTTTGGGAGATGCCGGTCTGAGAGTTTGGTTTTCTCTATGATGGCCAGCAATTTTAAAGAATTTAAAAATAATGATTCCCCAAAGGTAGAAACCACCAACAAGTTTCATGATGAAACCAGCTGCTTGTTGATCTGATTGGACACTTATTCCCCACATTTGATATCCGTCATCGTAGTGGCTATAAACAGTGCCTTCGGCGAAAGTTAACCAGGCAGCAGGAACCGTTGGGATGATTGACATCAAAAATAAATACAACATTTGTGCTAAAGGCGACAAGCGAAGTTCAGGTAAAGGTGAAACTACTGGAACCCACATAAAAATGGCTGAAACAAATAGCAGAAGGTGCACTGAATAATGAAATATTCCTGAATCTGCTGAAGCTTGAACAATTCCACCCCAATGTGTTAATGCGACGAGAGCATTAAAAACAACTCCAGCTAAAACTGGGTGAGACGCTCGTCTGAGAATTCTTGAGCCCCTTCCTGAATCGAGAACAACCAGCTCAGCTAACCAGCGTGGAATGGATAGTAAAAATAAGGGAGGGACTATAAAAGTTATTACAAGATGTTGGAACATATGAACGGAATACAGATGATCTTCAGCCACATCATGTACTGGCCAATCAGCTGATAAAAAAAGCAGTAGAAGTGCTGAGAGAAAAGCTGTCTTTTGAAAGTTAGTAACTATTGATTTTTCTGAAGCAACAACCTTAGGACCGATCCCTTTTATTGCCCATCTTCCAAGAAGCAAGATCGCTAGAACTAATACCCACACTTCTGGGTGAGGTTTCCATGCCCAAGGATTGATTGCTCCGATGACTGAAGCCATCTTTATAATTCCTTAAATAATTTGTTTGGTGTGCCTGGAAGAATGGCAGTCAACCTTTGTGCCAGAATTCAAAAACTGTGAGGAATATGGCATATACAACACTCGCCAAAATGAGACCTGATACGAAAAACTTCATGAACAAAGAATTGTCAAAACGTAAATGCATAAACCATGCCGCTACGTAAAAGAATTTCACAACCATCATTATCATCAATACAGGTATAAGTATCTCGCCAGGCACACTTTCTAACCAATAGGTTGCTACTTCTAAAGCTGTGAGAATTGCGAGGATTCCAGCAATCTGGAAATATTTTTTGTCAGACGGATGTTCATGGCTATGCTCGTCATCGCTTTTATCAGATTCAGTGGTGTGTTCGGTTTCCGTACTCATTTTTTATCCTCTATATCAACTTGTAGGTGATGGAACCAAATAGATGACAGTGAAAATAAAAATCCAGACTATGTCTACAAAGTGCCAATAAAGACCTATTAGTTCTACCGTTTCCGCTCGTTCTTTATGTAAATTGCCTCGAGCTGATGACACGTAAAGTGACATCAGAAAAATCACTCCGAGGCTTACGTGAACTCCATGAAAACCTGTAAGGGTAAAAAAAGCAGAAGAAAAAGGACTTGTTGTATATCCAAGTCCTTCACGTAAAAATGTCGTGAACTCGTAAACTTGCCCTCCAACAAACACAGCACCAAGGAGAGCGGTTGTGAGAAGCCAAAGTCTGTTATTTCTTTCATCTCCACGTTGCAGTGCTGAAAGCGCAAGAACCATTGTTAGTGAGCTCATCAAAAGAACAAACGAACTTACGGAAGTAAAGGGGATGTCGAAAATATCCCCGGGTGCTGGACCATCTGCAAAGCGTCCTCTGTAAAGCAAATAAGTTGAAATCAAAGCTCCGAAAAGAAGGCATTCGGAACCGAGAAATACCCACATCCCTAATTTGTTATGAGATAGTCCTGTTGTGGTTTCCTCTGAATGGGTTTGGTTAGTCACTTACGTCCTCCTTTTGAGGTTCATGGTGATCTACATCAGGATCATCGACTGGTTCGAAAACCCATGCGTAAAGACCCATTAACGCAAGCGCTCCTCCGAATACACAAAACCACAAGCTGTAGATAAGACCCAAGCCAATAAATGGTAAGCCAATGGCAAAAACTAGAGGCCAATAGGAAGGCGACGGGAGATGGACACCTTCAGCTGATCCATCCTGACAAACATCTTCTGCTGAAGCGACTCTTACAACTTTTCCGTCTTCATCAGACCCATACTTACGGTGCCAGAACTCATCCAAACTTTCGACTATTGGGATTTCATCAAAGTTGTGTGCTGGGGTTGGGTTTGGGGTGATCCATTCAAGACTTCTAGCATCCCATGGGTCAGGCCCTATAGGTGGAAGTCCTCTTGCGTTCCTTGCTGATGTGATCACATTGATTAAAAATATCAAGACACTCAACGCGATTATAAAAGAACCAATTGTGACTACTAAATTCCAAGCTTCGAATCCAAAACCAGGACTGTATGTGTCAATTCTTCTCGACATTCCTTGGAGGCCAAGAATATGCATCGGTCCGAAAGTGAGATTGAACCCGATCAGCATTACCCAGAAGTTGAGTTTTCCCATTTTTTCACTAAGTTTGTGCCCGAATACTTTGGGCCACCAGAAATAGAAGCCTGAGAAAAGTCCAAAAATTATACCCCCGAAGATTACATAATGAAAATGAGCAACTATGTAATACGTGTCTGTTTGTTGTGTGTCTGCAGGTGCGACTGAATGTGTAACGCCTGACAGTCCACCGATTGTGAACATCGAAACCACACCAATAGCAAAAAGCATTGCTGCACTAAATTTGATACGGCCACCCCACATGGTCGCCATCCAGTTAAGAATTTTTACTCCAGTTGGAACAGCAATAAACATTGTTGATAATGAAAAAGCTGCAACTGAAACGGGGCCTATGCCTGACGCAAACATGTGGTGAGCCCAAACACCCCAACCCATGAAACCAATTGCGATTCCGGAAAACACCATGAATGGATAACCAAAAATAGGTTTTCTAGAAAATGTTGGAATTACCTCAGAAATAATTCCAAATGCAGGAAGTACCAAAATATACACTTCTGGATGGCCAAAAATCCAAAATAGGTGTTGCCACAATAACGGGTCTCCGCCTAATTCTGGAGTGAAAAAAGTAGCTCCGAACAATCGACTGAAAGTCAGCAAGAAGAGCGCTACCGCAATTACTGGCATGGCAAAAACTAAAAGCAGCTGCACAACTAACATCATCCAAGTAAAAACAGGCATTTTGAAAAGAGTCATACCTGGAGCTCGCATATTAAAAATCGTTACTGTCAGATTAATTCCTGAAACCAATGAAGCTATACCGGTTATCTGTAGTCCAATAGCATAGAAATCCATTCCATGACTTGGCGAAAAGACAATTCCTGTATTAGGTGAATAAGCGAACCACCCGCCATCGGGAGCTCCACCAAGAAGCCATGAGAGGTTAATAAATATTCCACCTGCTAAGAAAACCCAGAATGACATTGCATTTAGACGAGGGAAAGCCACATCTCTTGCGCCTATCTGCAATGGGATCAGATAATTTGCAAACGCTGCGGCTAACGGCATAGCCGCTAGGAAAATCATTGTTACGCCATGCATCGTGTAAATCTGGTTGTATGTGTCTGCTCCTAGGACAGTTCCGTCAGGAGTAGCTAGTTGCAATCTGATTAGTAGAGCTTCTATTCCGCCAATTACAAAAAATAGAAGCGCAGCTGCTCCATAGAGAATTCCAATTTTTTTATGATCAACCGTAGTTACCCAGTCTCTCCAGCCACTTCCACCTTTAGGTCTCGTATATACCCCCAAAGGTCGATGTGAATTTTCGCCATTAGAAGTTTCCATAGAAGACGGTTCCATTGTTTGAGTCATTATTCAACCTCCGTAGCAGAGATAATTTCACTCGAGGGTCTTGCTCCAAGAGTTTGCAGATAAGCGACTATGTCATCTATCTGTTTTTCATCCAAGCCCATATTCGGCATACCTCTTCTGCCTTGTGCATAAGCAGGTTTTTCTTCAGGGGAATTACGAAGCCATGCTTCTAATTGACTTCGATCAAGAGAACCATCAGGTTCATACAAATTAAAAATTCCACCCGCATAAGTTGTTCTACTCATGAAATGAGTCAGATTAGGTGCCGCATTTGAAACCAAATCAGCACCAATAGAAGTTTCGTCATTTAAACCGTTAACAACGTGACAGCGCGTACATAAAGAATTAAAGGTTTCTTGCCCTCGCTTTGCAGTTTCACTAACCGGATTTGAAGCTGGTTGCATTTGTTGGTTAACCCAGTTTTGAAAATCAATAGGTTCCATTGCTACAGTTTGCATGCGCATTCTTGAGTGAGAAAGTCCACAGAACTCTGTGCATTGTCCAAAGTAAACACCCGGTTCATCCGCTTCAATTTTCCAAGGATGGACTCTTCCTGGAACGGCATCTTTTTTACCATTCAATGCAGGTATCCAGTGACTGTGAATGACGTCGCGGCTTAAAATCTTTAATTCGATTTCTTCACCAGTTGGTATAACCATTTGGGTGCTAGTGACAATGTCTGCGGGAGGAAGGTTCCGGGCATCTGAAAGATCGACACCTTCTAAGCCATCCAGATAATATCTGTACTCCCACCACCATTGCTGGCCGACTACTACTACTTCTGGTTCCCATGAAACTGTTTCACCTTCAACTGATAAAGCCATCGCGTTGTCTTCAGTACTATTTATTTCCGCGAGGGTTATAAGAGTAAAAACGGCAACACCAGCGAGTATCAAAACTGGAATTATCGTCCATAAAATTTCCAACTTTAGATTCCCATGAGTTTGTGTCGGAAAATCTTCATCGGAATGATCGCTTCGAAAACGCCACATATAAATAGTTCCACCAGCGACTAGAAGTAAAACTATTCCTGCAATGATAAAAATTGGGTTTGATAGTGAATCTATTGATTGTGCAGAAGGTCCTTGCGGTTCTAACGTGTCAAGTTCAGCATCTGAAGAACACCCTGTGAAAAATAAAAAGAATGCTAAAAATAATAAGTAAAATCGTGAAGTTCTAAAACTAGAAAAGGGTTTCAATGTTCAACCTCTGCATGTGAATCGTCATGATGGTCAGGTCCTTTGTGGTGGAAATCACGTTCACCTACAACTGCTGAAATGAGACCAGCAATCAAAATTCCAGCTATCCCTAGAAAAAGAATGCTTTGAACCAAACCTCTAGAAATAGATGGACGTGTGCTTATAAAAAACGCCGTACCGAAAATAAGAACACCCACAATAGTGGCGACCAAAACCGCTCCTGAAGCAGATGAAGAAAGAAGAATTCGTGAAACCGCTAGAACTAAAACTCCAATACCTAATGCTCCGATGAGTGGCACTTCTATAGGCCTCATGAGTCTTTCCCGTAATTCGCTATTTAACTCTGGATCAGACGTAGCTTTCTCAGACCAATTCGTCATTGTCCACTCAATACCGATTGCAAAAATTATTACGACACCTATAACAAAAATTGCAGCATGTACCACTAGTCCAACGACCAAAATACTTAATCCTAAAGCAGCAAAGATAGGCCACCAAGAACTACCAACTTCTGGTTGCGCTTCGGGTGCTTCTTCTGTGCCAAGCAACTCAATTGCTGCTTCTGGATCACTGTCACGAAAAGCTTGACTTACAACTCCCATAACTGCCATTGAAGCCGCACCAATCATGAGAAGTGTGTAAACCACATGATTCCCAATTCCACCTTTCCAACCCAGAGAAATTGGACCTGTTTCTGTTCCGCCAGTTGTATATCCAGCAAAAATAGCGGCTGCTACCATCGCTACACAAAGGCCGAACCAAAGCTTGAATCCAGTCGTGAGCATCAGTAAATCACATCCCTACTTCGCTATGTATATGCCGATCCAAATGATCGAATAGACAGCAACTCCTGCATACCAATAAAAAGATAAGGCAGAAACTAAATCTTGATGACGTTTAGTGTCTTGACCTCCAAAAGCTCTTAATAACAATAGAAGATTCCAGATCACTCCGATTGCAATCATTGTCATATGGGCACCAACAATAGTAAAAAGCAATGTACTGGATTTGCTGTAATCAATTGGCAATCCAATGTCGTTTAGATAAAAAACGGTCTGGTTAATTACAGCAATTCCTAGGAGAGCTGTTAGTCCAAGAGCTAAATAAGTATGAATACGGTCATTATTAGAAACCGAACGTACCGCCCAAGCCATGGTTATAACTGAAAGGGACAAAGTTGCCATGTTCATTCCACCAGGCACAAGTTGAATAGCTCCTTCTGGAAACCATTCGCTTCCCCAAGCATTAGCGTCTGCTCTCATCGAAAAATAGATTGCAAACAACCCAGCGAAAAACATGACACAAGTTATGCTTCCTAGAACTGCCCCTGTTACGAGTGTTCTTGGTCTGGATTCTGCTGGTGGTGAGGCTGTATTAGACATTAAGTTCCTGCCTTCTCGGCTTCATCCAGCAAAGGTCTTTCAGATTCAACTGTCACTATTTCTTCAGTCCATTCGAGAGTATGACCATTCCATGGATCTGCTTCGGAAACCGGACCATTTTTAGTTCTCAATAATTCAACAAGTAGAAATACAACAGCACCGGCAAAAATTAGCATCGATCCTATAAATGAAAACGGGATAAGAATCTTTACTAACTGTTCGGCAGAGACTTTCTGAAGAAAATCTACCGTTGTAAAGTCATCTAAACCTAGAAATCCATTTACCGAATCCGAAAGACCACTCAATAACGCACCCGCAGTAATAAGAATTCCTGAAATTAAACCGAATCCTTGCTTTGCACTTTTACCTATAATTCGTTCACCCCACCAAAGCATCGCTGCAATGACTGCAACTAACCCAGCTGCAATGGTCAATTTCATTTGAGCACTGGTTGATGATCGAGACAAAAGCTCAAAAGGTTCTATTGCTCTTAATGCCCCCACGATCGCGCCTGAAATGAGAAGGAGTAAAGATAAAAGAGAAAGAATCATGGGAGCTGGCGGGTGTTTCGTAAGATTTCTGGCACCCAATTTTAAAGTGTCCAAAAGTCCCACTAAAAGAAAGAAAGTTAAAGGAACTGCTAAAAGGGCTGTGAGTACATACAAAGCCTCTTCTCTTACAGGAGTTCCAGGTGTATCAAAAAATGGCTGAGCGTAGGCTCCGAAACCGATAATTCCGAAAAGACTCGAAAGAATTAATATCAAGTCATGATTTCTCTGACGAACCTTTGCAGCGACTGGAACTATGTCATACGCGATACCTATTACAGGTAAAACGAACACATATATTTGCGGATTAGTAAACGCCCATGAAATTTGATCCCAGATCAAATCTTCGGATCCAAAATAAATTGCAGAACGACCCTTCAAATCAACATAAGCTAAAATCGAATTCGCTGCCAAAACTGGTAATGTCAGAATCCAAAGTGTTCCAGCAAGCAACATTGTCCAACTAAAAAGAGGAATTCTACGTAAGTTCATTCCCGTGCATCTACCTGAAATAATGGTTGTAAGTAGACAAATAACTGACATGCATATTCCTGCAATTACTAAAAGAAGTCCCACGAGTGTGAGCGCAACTGCTTCGCGTTGGCTACCTAATTCTGGAGCTCCAAAACCCCCATCGGCCAAAAATCCAACAACTGTGATACCAGAACCCAGAAACCAAACCCAAAAACCAAAAGCAGCTGCTCTTGGAAAAACAATTGAATTTGCACCAATTTGAAGAGGCACTATGCACATAGCCAGACCAATAATCATTGGCACTACAGCCAAAAGAACTATTGAAGTGCGGTGTAATGACCAAAACTGAAAAAACTTATCGACATTAGAAAAAATTAAGTAACTATCGGAATCAAATCTGACAATGTCTAGTAGGAAACCTAAAAATGTTGAAAAAACCAAATAAACACAACCACTGAAAATCCATGATTTTCCTAAAGATAAATTACTTGTGCTAGTAACCAAACGCTCCACGTAAGTTTGGTCTTGTTCACTAGTAACCGCTACAGAATCTGGTGCGATATCAGTAGTAGTCATTGAATCCTGTGTCCTGGGGGTCGAAAAATTGAAACTTTGCTCAACTAAATCTACCTGTTTTTATGGCAAAAAAAGTTGATCAAACAACTATTAATTCTGTCACGTTAGCCGTTTCGCGACACGCAAAACCAATTACTCAAGATGAAATTAACTAAATTATTGGATTGCGATTATTCCTATAATCAATTGCAATTTCACAAATTCTTTCAACCCTGTTTACAATCTTGTCTGAATCAAAATCAGATTTTCGGCACATGATAGTAGCTTTTGCTGAGTCATCAGAAATTTTTACTTTCCAACTCCTAAACAGTTCATCTTTAACTCTGTGTTTTCGTCTTTTGCCACGTTCAATGGGTTCGGGAAAGATAGCCAAGAAAGACATGTATGTTTCTCCGTACCGTCCATTAATGGTTTTGACCGAACACTGGAAACCCTTATGTTCGCCGTTCATTTTTAATCTACTGAATATTCCTTTGCGTAAAGAAAAATCGAAATCAAGATTTTCTGCAGCTTTTTGCCAAATCTTATTCTCAAACTCAATCCTGTTAGAAAAAAAATTTATTATCGACAAAATAGTTCCTACTACTTAACGGTATAAAACATGCGCTTGCGTTCATATAACACTATTAATATCTGGCTATAAAAGAACATCTATAACCATGGAGCTAAAGAGTAAGAAAATATAAGTAATTGAATAGTGAAACAATCGTGAAGCATTCTTTTCAACTGGGTTGAAAAAAATGTTAAAAGCGAAAAATAAGAATAAGGCGCCAAGTCCTATAGCTGCAATTAAGTAGTAAATACCCATTTCTGCGACAAAGAAAAAAGCCACCGAAAACCCTATTAATACAAATGAGTACAAGACTATTTGTCGTCCTGTTTCTTTTAGTCCTGTAACAACTGGAAGCATAGGAATTTCTGCTGCAGCATAATCGTCACGATAATTAATTGCTAAAGCCCAAAAATGAGGTGGAGTCCAGAAAAAAATCACACTAAATAATAAAATTGGAGCCCAGCCTAAAGTGCCTGTTACAGCAGTCCAACCGATTAGAACAGGTACTGCTCCAGCTGCGCCTCCAATAACAATGTTGCTAGTCGAAGAACGTTTTAGCCACATCGTGTAAACAAATACGTAAAAAGCAGTGGCAGAAATAGCTAAAAACGCACTAAAGAGATTCACGAAACTAAGGAGCCAAATAAATGCTCCTATCTCTAGAACAAAAGCAAAAAATGTCGCTTCTTTAGGTGTAATTGCACCTGTGACCAAAGGTCGATTACTAGTCCTGTTCATTTTCTTATCAATATCGGCATCTAGTACCATGTTGAATGAATTAGCTCCAGCTGCAGCAAGTGAACCTCCAACCATGGTTGCAATAATGAGCCACAAAGAAGGTGTTCCTTCTTCTGCAACAAACATGGTTGGAACAGTTGTAATTAATAACGTGCGGATTATTGCTGGTTTCGTTAATACGAAAAAAGAATTTATTCGAAAACGAATCGAATCGGGACTGTAAACACGCATCATTCTTAGGCTATGGGTTCATTTGAATTCGCAAACGCAAAAAAAAGGTTTTAAGAAATAAGCCAATCAGACGGAGACTCCCCGGCAGGAAATAACTTTTGTTGAAATCTATGCATCCCAGCTAACCATCTGTCAATGTCGTCACTCTTACGTCGTGCATACTCTGAAACTTCTGGGTGAGGAAGAATGTGAAATCTTTCTTCTCTCACTCCTTCGACGACACTTTGAGCTACTTCTTCTGCTTTTAATACCCCATCAACGGCAGCTGGACTAGCCGCACCTTCAGATAATAGGTCTCTAGTTGGACTGTTCTCTAAAATATCTGTTTCTACTGATTGTGGGCATAATACTGAAACTTTAATTCCATGCTCCCTATATGAAATAGCTAAAAACTCTGAAAGAGAGACTGCAGCATGTTTTGTTACAGAATAATGGAGCGAACCCAACTGAGTTAAAAGACCTGCTGCAGAAGCAGTATTTAATAAATAACCACCACCTGCTTCAATCATGTGAGGAATCGAATGTCGAGCTGCCCAAAGGTGAGCCATAACATGAACATCAAACATTTTCTTTAGTTCTTCGTCTGGTGCTTCTAAAGCACCTACAGTGACATAGCCTGCATTTGAAACCATTAGGTCTATTCGACCAAACTTTTCAACTGTCTCAGATATGAGTCCCGATACGGCACTTTCATCTGAGACATCACACTCGACAGCCACACCACCGACACTTTCAGCAACTTGTTTTGCACCATCAACATTCAAATCAGCTACTACTAAACCAGATGCTCCTTCTTTATGGAAGCGCTCAACTAAAGCCCTGCCAATTCCTGTAGCCCCACCAGTTACAACCGCAACACAATCATTTAACTCCATAAACCAATCTTATGTAACAATATTCATTACTATCTCACTGGAATTAAGAATCAGGTTTTGGCACTCAAACGCATTTATAAAGTTAAGACCGTATTAACATGATCAATGACCTTTTTATTAATAGAAAAGCTGTAGATAATTTGATGTGTAGGAGGCAATAAAAGATCATCCAAAGAGGAACGCTAATACTCAAGCCTCTGCTATCGTGGCAAAACTTCTAAAGGAAATGAGCCCCCATCGTCTAGTGGCCTAGGACGCTGGCCTTTCACGCCGGTAACACGGGTTCGAATCCCGTTGGGGGTACAAAACTAAATAAATCATAAAGTAGCTACAAGCACTTTGCGTGTGAAGTTACTTTGGTCCTGTGGTGCAGTTTGGAGTGCACGCCGCCCTGTCAAGGCGGAGGTCGCGGGTTCAAATCCCGTCAGGACCGCAAAACTGAAGTGTTTGCCGCAGTTTGCGGTCGGGTAGCTCAGTTGGCAGAGCGTCCGCCTGAAAAGCGGAAGGTCCCCGGATCGATGCCGGGCCCGACCACAATTTTTATAACATTTGTAAAAGTTATTACTTAAAAAATTTTAAAACCCTATGGAACTAAACGAAACAGCATCCCAACAAGCGTTACGAGACGATTTACGGGAATATTTTGCGGGAATTATGACGGAAGAAACCCGCGAAAATCTAAGAAATGCAGACAAAAGCTCCGAAATGCGTAAAAAGATTTTCCGACAATTGGGAGCAGACGGAATGTTAGGCCTCGGCTGGCCTGTTGAATATGGAGGCGGCGGACGACCACCTTCAGACCAATTCATTCTTTTCGATGAAGCCCAAAGAGCTAATTGTCCAATGCCATTCGTAACACTCAACACAGTTGGACCAACAATTATAGAATTTGGTACAGAAGATCAAAAACAAAAATACCTACCAGGAATTTTAAATGGTGAGATAATTTTTGCGTGTGGATATTCTGAACCCTCAGCAGGAACTGACCTTGCTTCACTCCGCACCAAAGCAATTAAAGACGGAGATGAATGGATAATAAATGGAGGAAAGATTTACACAAGCGGTGCTAATGAAGCCGACTACGTTTGGTTAGCTTGCAGAACTGATCCAGAAGCAAAAAAACATAAAGGAATTTCACTGATCATCGTCCCCACAGACTCAGAAGGTTTTTCTTGGACTCCAATAACTACTGTTGGCGGCGTTCCAACAACTAGTACTTACTATGACAATGTAAGAGTCCCGGCAGAAAATCTGTTAGGTGAAATAAACAGTGGCTGGCAACTAATTACTACACAACTAAACCATGAAAGAGTTGGCCTCGCAGCTACAAGCGCTTTAGCTTTTCGTCTTTACGAAGAAACTTTAATCTGGGCGACTCAAAATGAATCTTCAGAAGAAGGGCTGGTAATTGATCAACCGTGGGTGCAACTCGATTTCGCCCGGTGCTACGCAGAACTTGAAGCACTGAAACTTATGAACTGGCGTATGACAATTGATGTCGAAAAAGGTCGACTTACACCCGATCGTTCATCTGCAGTAAAAGTCTATGGAACAGAAGCAGCAGTAAGAATATATGAACGCTTACTAGGGATAATTGGCGAAGAAGGACGAATAAAAGGAGGTCAAGACGGAACAGTCTTATTTGGTGACCTAGAAAAAGCAGGGCGAGCAGCTCAAATAAACACTTTTGGCGGAGGTGTCAACGAAGTCATGCGGGAAATTGTCGCATGGGTCGGTCTGGGAATGGCGAGGGCAAACCGGCAAGCAGAGAGCAAAAAAAGCTAATGGATTTCGACTTTTCAGAAGATCAAACAGAGTTATCTAACCTCGCTAAAACAATTTTCAGCGATCTATCAACAAGTGACAGGGTTTCTGAAGTTGAAAAAACCGATCAGAGGTTTGACAAAAACCTGTGGGAAGCACTTGCCGATGCTGGACTACTAGGAGTAACTATCCCCGAAAATTACGGAGGACTCGGTTTAGGAATGGTTGAACTCTCCCTTGTACTCCAGCAACAAGGAAAGAAAGTTGCTCCTGTACCACTTTTTGCAACATCTATTCTCGGATCTTGGGCAATAGCAAAATATGGTAAAAATCCTCAAAAAGAACAATGGTTGCAAGAGGTTTGCTCAGGAAACCAAATACTTACAGGAGCATGGACTCCGGAAAAAAATTCAACAAAACTCATTACTGAAAACGATGGCAACGGATGGCGTGTAACTGGCGAAAAGCTTGCAGTTCCTGCTTGCAATTTAAGCAGTGCTGTTCTAGTCCCAATAACTATTGATGGAAACCAAAGAATTGCAATCATCTCTCTAGATAAAAAAGGCTTGCAGAAAAAAATAGTCGAAACTACAAACCTCGAACTTCAAGGAAACCTCTCATTTGACGCTGTTGAGTTAACTGAAGAAGACCTTTTAGATGAAAAAGGTGAAATAGTTTTCCAAGAAGTCTCACAAAGAGCAAAAATTGGTATCTGCGCACTCATTCTCGGCTGTTGTGAAGAAGCTTTAACTATGACCGCTCAACATGTTTCAGAACGAGAACAATTTGGAAGGCCTTTGTCTACAAATCAAGGTGTCGCGTTACAAGCGGCAGACGCTCATATTGATATAGATGGAATCAGAGTCACACAACTGCAAGCCGCATGGCAACTTGACGAAGGTTTTGAATGTTCTAAAGCTGTCTCTTCAGCAAAATGGTGGGCATCAGAAGCCGGGCAGAGAGTTGTAGTAACTACTCAACACCTGCATGGTGGAACAGGTGCAGATACAACACATCCAATTCATCGTTATTTCTTATGGGTTATCCAATTAGCTGACACTTTGGACGGTGCAGGAAAAAGCTTAAATACTCTAGGAAAATTAATAGCTGAAGAAGCTTTAAATAAGACTAGTTAAATTCCGAAACCATCGGTTATTGGTTCTTTATCAGAGAAAAAGGGACCCAGTTCTGAATCTATTGACTCAAAAGACCATGCTTCATTTGTAGAAGTTTCAAAAATGCGTCGTGGCTTCTCATAAACAACAAGTTCTCCACCCCAAATCTGTAAAACATTTCCCGAAACTCTTTCAGAACTAGACGATGCTAACCATGCAACTAATGGAGCTACATGTTCAGGTGCATACGTATCAAACCCTTCTTCAGGTTTTTCAAAAAGTGGAGCTGAAGGGCCGCCCATATTCATACGCGTTCTAGCTCTTGGAACCAAAACATTTGCATTACATCCGAATCGTTGTAATTCTCTTGCAGCCGAAAGAGTTAAAGCAATAATCCCCGCTTTAGCCGCACTGTAATTCCCTGTTCCTAAAGCTCCTATCAATGCAGCTTCTGAAGAAGTATTAATAATGCGTCCCCCTAGTGGTTTTTCTCCTTCCTGTTTCCAAACTTCTCTCCAAAAAGCCATTGTGTGACGCATCGTGCAGAAATGTCCTTTTAAATGGACTCTTACAACCGAGTCAAATTGTTCTTCGGTCATTTTTTGCAACATCGAATCTTGAATAAAACCTGCGTTGTTCACCAAAATGTCTAAAGAGCCGAATTTATCGACAGCTGTATTAATCAACTCTTTGGACTGATCCCAGTCAGCAATATCACCAAAATGTGCTACCGCATTCCCTCCCTGTTCAATGATTGCAGCAACCGTAGAATCAGCTGGCTCAGTATCCGATCCGATCCCGTCTCGTGACAGTCCAAGATCATTAACAACAACACTCGCTCCATGCTTCGCTAATTCCAGAGCTTCAACTCGCCCCAAGCCTCTTCCAGCACCTGTAACAACTGCGACCTTTCCGGCAAGAGCACCCATATTAAATCCTTTCAATAATTGTTGCTGTGCCTATTGCTCCGCCACAACACATCGTGATCATTGCTAAAGAGCCATCTCTTCTTTCGAGTTCATTTAACGCAGTGACCATCAAACGGGAACCTGTCGCTCCCACTGGGTGACCTAGTGCTATAGCTCCACCGTTCACATTTACTTTTTCAGAATCAATCTCTGGATTTTCCCCAAGCCAAGACAAAACAACAGATGCAAAAGCTTCATTGCATTCGAATAGATCAATATCAGAAAGACTCATTCCAGACTTCGACAAAATCTTTTTTGTAGCATCTACAGGACCATCCAGTAAATAATAAGGATCTGTGCCAACAACTACGTTTGCGACAATTTTTGCACGGGGTTTTAATCCATTTGCTTTAGCTCGATCTTCATCCATCCATAACAAACCTGCTGCTCCATCAGAAATTTGCGAAGAGTTACCCGCTGTATGAATGCCTTCTTCTAATACTGGATTTAAACCTGCAAGAGATTCATAATTGGTATCACGAATACCCTGATCGGTACTCACCGATAAAGTCTCACCAGTTTTCTCTCCTTCGGAGTTCAAAACGGGTGCACTTATTGAAAGGATTTCATTTTCGAATCTTCCTTCACTTTGTGCAATGGATGCTTTTTCTTGTGAGCGAAGACCCCATTGGTCCACCTCTTCACGGCTAATACCTCTGTTCAAAGCTATTCGTTCTGCAGCTTCGAATTGATTAGGGCTATCCCAAGGAAAGTCATCAGGTTTCGAAGAACCTGGACCATTAAGGACGTTTGCTCCTAATCCTACTCGGCTCATCAGTTCCACTCCGCATGCCAATCCAACATCAATTGTTCCCGCTTCTATGAGAGCATGGATCAAATTGTTGGCTTGTTGTCCTGATCCACACTGGGTGTCAATAGTCGTAGCACCTGTCGTGTAATCTCCTGCAGTGTTTAACCATGCTGTTCGAGTTATGT
>Ga0208764_10000058_pt1 | contig 54117 bp, 51 predicted proteins | sample ETNtaG_18_FD_185762 | JGI IMG/M metagenome (GOLD analysis project Ga0208764, IMG submission 185762) | Marine microbial and viral communities from oxygen minimum zone, Eastern Pacific Ocean - ETNP201302SV91 (SPAdes) (version 2) | ecosystem: Environmental > Aquatic > Marine > Oceanic ... | reverse complement strand
TTGAAAGACTCGGTCTGGAATATGATGTATTAAAAAAGCATAATCCAAAAATAATCCAAATGTCTATAACTGGTTATGGTGAAACTGGACCTTACTCTAAAAGAAGAGTTTATGATCCTTTAATTCAGGCTACAGCAGGTGTTTCAGACGCACAATCACTTGAGAGCCAACCCAAATATATGAAAACATTAATGTGTGACAAGATTACTTCTATTACAGCCGCACAAGCAATGACGGCCGCCCTCTATAAGAGAGAAAAAACTAATGAAGGGCAGCGCATAACATTATCGATGCTTGATACGGCATTGTATTTTATGTGGTGTGATTCAATGTACAATTATACATGGCATGGAGATGATTGGGCGCCAATGCCAAATATTGCCGATTTCTATGAACCGGTAAAAACAAAAGATGGTTTTATTGCTCTTGTAGCAATTAATGATAGTGAGTTTGCTGGAGTTCTCAAGGCGATAGGAAAAGAAGATTTACTTGAAGATGAAAGATTTTCTACTACGGAAAATAGATTAATGAATGTAATGGAAATGCAGGAAATTCTTTTGAATGCTTATTCTGAATTTACCTCAGAAGAGTTAGTAAAAAAGATGGAAGAGAATGATGTTCCTGCCGCAAAAATTAATACTCGTGAAGAAGTTCTAAATGATCCTCAGGTTATAAACAATAATTCAATAATTAATACGAGCAAAGAAGGAAAAGAAATTTTAAGAGGCCCAAAACCTCCAGCTAATTTTATGAATACAAATTGTGATGAGCCAGGTCTTAGCCCTTCTTTAGGTCAGCATTCTTCTGAAATTTTAAAAGAATATGGTTATTCTGAAGATGACATTAATTCTTTAATAGATAACCAAATTATCCAAGGAGAAAAAATTGGCTAGCATAAGAAGTAAAATATGGTCAAGAATCATTAGTAGAGAAATTGGTAAAGTTAAGGAAATAAAGGATACTAGTGATATCAGAAAAGATTTTTCTGGTGATAGTAGAATCCTAAAAGCTAATTACTGGAAAAAAGATAAGAAAATTAGATATTCTAACTATAACATAGATAACCTTCCGGTCTTAAAATTGGAAAATAAAGAAATACAATCGAATAAAACGTTATTATATCTTCATGGCGGAGGTTATGTGGCTTGCGGGCCAGAAACGCATGGAGCTTTAATAACTGAATTATCATTAATTGCTAAAACTCATGTTTTGTTTCCTATATATAGATTAGCTCCTGAACATCCTTTTCCTGCAGCAATAGAGGATGCGCTTTCTTCTTATAAATATCTTTTAAATGAAGGGATAGATTCTAGAGAAATATTTATAGCTGGCGATTCAGCCGGTGGAGGATTGACTATGGCATTATTACAAAAAATTAAGGAGGAGAATCTTTCAAGACCTGCGTGTGCAATAGTTATCTCTCCTTGGACAGATCTAACCTTGAGTGGAAAATCTATTATTGAAAGAAAAGATAGAGATCCTATGATAAAAATGGATCCAGGGTCTAATGTAATTGTAGATGCATATTGCGGAGGTGAAGACCCAAAAAATCCACTCATTTCATCAATTTTTGCAGATCTCGAAGGAATGCCGCCAATTCAGATTCAGGTAGCTTCTGAAGAATCAATCTTTGATGATAGCACTAGATTATTTGATAGGTTAAAAGAATGCGGAAATAAGGAAATAGATTTTTTTGAATGGAAGGGTTTATTTCATGTTTTTCAAGCTTTTTGTTCAGGATGGTTGGCAATTCCAGAAGCCAAAAAATCTCTAAAGATGATTTCTGATTTTGTCGATAAGTATATTTAACTTAATGCTTTCTTTATAGCTTTACTTGCTTTATCTACTGCCTTTTTTGAGCTATCTAATGCAGTTGGCCAAGAAAAAAAAGCGTGAACAGTATCTTCATACTCAACATGCTCAACTTTATTTCCGCATTCTTTTAATTTTTCTCCATAAGCCCGTCCTTCATCACGTAATGGATCAGCCAAGACTGTTATTAAGTATGTAGGAGGCAGGTTTTCAAGATTTTCTGCTAAAATAGGTGATGCTCTCCAATCTTTTCTAGATTCTTCATCAGGTAAATAATGTTTATAAAACCAATCCATCCCTCCTTTTTCCAAAACATAACCATTTGCATTTTCTTCGTAAGAGGGATAGCTCATCGAAGCATCAGTAGCTGGATAAATTAAGAGTTGGTATGCTAAATTAATTTGTTTATCGTCTCTTGCCATTAGAGCAACTACAGCCGCTAAATTTCCACCTGCGCTATCTCCTGCAACAGCAATCTTATCTTTATCAACAAGTAAATCCTTATGATTGTCATTTATAAATTTTAATGCTTCAAAGCATTCTTCTGGAGCAACTGGAAATTTAAATTCTGGAGCAAGTCTATATTCAACTGAAAAAACTCTACACCCAGATTTATTTGCTAAGTATCTACATAATGCATCTGAACCTACTCTTGAACCTATTACCCACCCACCACCATGATAATAAACTATTGTTGGCAATGGCTTATCTTTAGATACTCCTTTTGGAGTATAATTATACATTTGGATAGGTCCAAATGGACCGTCAGCTCCAATCTCTACTACTAATTCAACTTCAGGAGTAGGCATATCCATTAAATTAATATTGCGAGCTTCTATTGGTGAAAGGTCTTCTATTTTGAGTCCACCAGCAGCTTTTAAATCTTTTAGTAGCTGTGTGACTTCTTTATTAAATTTATATTTTGACAATTATTTTTCCCCAGGCAATCTAATGTTATCAACTAATTTATAAACTTCAATAGGCGGAGCCTTAGAAATTGAAGAAATTATTATTGCAAAAATAAAATTTACTAGCATTCCGATAACACCAATACCTTCTGGTGAAATTCCTAAAAGCCAATATTCAGAATTATTCAATTCCGGAGAAATAAATTTAAAGAAAATAATGTAAGAAGCTGTAAATAGAAGACCGCTAATCATTCCAGTTATTGCACCATAAGAGTTCATTCTTTTAGAAAAGATTCCCATAACTATAGCAGGGAATATTGATGCTGCAGCTAAGCCAAAAGCAAACGCTACTACTTGGGCAACAAATGCCGGTGGATAAATACCAAATATACCAGCTATTATAATTGCTGTAGCAGCAGAAATCCTTGCCAATAGTAATTCTTGTTTTTCGCTAATAGAGGGTTTAAGAGTTTTTTTCATTAAATCATGACTTATTGCAGATGAAATTACTAATAATAGCCCAGCAGCTGTTGAAAGAGCGGCAGCTAGAGCCCCTGCAGCAACTAACGCAATTACCCAATTAGGTAATCTTGCAATTTCTGGGTTTGCTAAAACCATTATATCTCTATCTATATAGATTTCATTGTCGTTTTCTGTAGGCGTATTAAGAGTCAATCTTTGGTTAAATTTACCTCTTTGATTTGAAAATTTAGGTTTAACATTTTCTAATGCATTTCCTGATCTGTATTGAATAATTCCGTCATCATTTTTATCAGTCCAAGAAATTAATCCAATATTTTCCCAATTCTTAAACCATGAAGGAGTTGAGATATAGGAGCTATTATCTATAGTATTTACAAAGTTTAATCTAGCGAATGATGATACCGCTGGAGCAGTTGTATATAGAATAGCAATAAAAATCAATGCCCAACCGGCTGATGTCCTTGCATCTTTAACTCTAGGAACTGTAAAAAACCTTACTATGACATGAGGTAAGCCTGCAGTTCCAATCATAAGTGCTGCAGTTATACAAAATATATCAATTTTTGAACGAGAGAATTCAGTATAAGAATTGAAACCAATATCATTTAAAACAAGATTTAATTTATCAAGTAGGTATATATCTTCGGTTAACAGTTTTGAACCGAATCCCAGTTGAGGGATTGGATTTCCAGTCATTAAAATAGAGATAAATATTGCTGGAACCATATATGCAAATATTAAAACGCAGTATTGAGCAACTTGAGTATATGTTATCCCTTTCATTCCACCTAAAACGGCATAAATAAATACAATAGCCATGCCAATTATTACGCCAGTGTTAATATCAACTTCAAGAAATCTAGAAAATACAATACCAACGCCCCGCATTTGCCCAGCTATATATGTAAATGAAATAAAAATAAGGCAAATTACAGCCACTAATCTTGCAATATTTGAATAATATCTATCACCAATAAAATCTGGGACAGTAAATTTTCCAAATTTTCTTAAGTATGGAGCAAGTAAAAGGGCTAAAAGAACATATCCTCCTGTCCACCCCATCAGGTAAACAGACCCATCTCTACCCATAAAAGATATTATTCCTGCCATAGAAATAAATGAAGCTGCCGACATCCAATCGGCTGCTGTTGCCATGCCGTTTGCTATAGGATGAACACCACCACCAGCAACATAAAATTCTCCTGTAGATGAGGCTTTAGACCATATAGCTATTCCTATATAAAGAGCAAAAGCTGCTCCAACAATAATGTATGTTAAGGTTTGCGTATCCATATTTATTCTTCAGAAATATCGAATTTTTTATCGAGTCTGTTCATTAAAAAACAATAAACCACAATAAGGATTACAAAAATTATAATTGAACCTTGTTGAGCAAACCAAAACCCAATTTGAAAACCACCAATTTTAATTTTATCTAGCTGATCTGAAAAAATAATTCCTGCACCAAAAGAAGAAAGAAACCAGATAAGGAGAAGAGTAAAAACAATTTTTAAGTTTGAATTCCAGTAGGAATATTTATTTATCTTTTTGTTATCCATTTATTTCTCATGAAATTACATATGGTATTAAGAAAACAGAAATTAAAGCAATAATGATAATTCCAATTATATTTAATACTACTCCGCTTATCATCATTGATCTTATACTTATAAATCCAGAACCATAAACAATTAAATTAGGAGGGGTTGCTACAGGTAACATAAATGCACAACTTGCAGCTAAAGTTATTGCTGCGCCAAATATTAGTGGATTCTCTCCTAAGCCAATTGCTAAAGCAGCAATAACCGGGAGAAACACACTTGTTGTTGCAATATTTGATGTAAGCTCTGTTAAGAAAACTATTAAGGTAACCGAAGCAAAAAGAAGAACAGTTATTCCTAATGCTCCAAAAGGTTCTAAACCGTTCCCCAACCAAGCAGCAAGCCCTGTAGTTGCAACACCATTAGCAAGACTTAATCCGCCTCCAAAAAGTATTAAAAGGTTCCAAGGAACTTTTTGAGCAGTATCCCAATCCATTAACTTTCCATTTTCTCCATCAGGAATAAGAAAAAGAAATATAGCACAAATCATAGCTATTACATGATCAGTTAAATTCTCTAAAAAAGGTATTAGTTGTATTAAATCTCTTAACATCCATGATAATGCTGTTATAGAAAAAACAATTGCCACTCTTTTTTCAGCCACAGACATAACACCAAGATTCTTATATTGTGCTTGGAGATGAAGAGATGTTTCATTTCCTTTAGAAAAGGCTGTTGAATATACAACCTTTGTTAGGGCAAACCATGAAAGTGGAAGTAGAAAAAAAACAACAGGTAGACCAATTGTCATCCATTCACGAAAACTTATTTCTATTCCATAGTTACTTTCTATAAAGCTTGCAAAAATTGCATTGGGGGCAGTTCCTACTAAAGTTGCCATTCCTCCAATACTTGCAGCATGAGCAATTCCCAAGAGCAAAGCTTTAGCAAAATCAGAATTTTGTTCTGTAGTTTCGTTTTGTTCATTTATAATATGCGCAACAGATATACCTATAGGTAGTAGCATTAATGTTGTTGATGTGTTCATCATCCACATTGAAAGAAATGCACTAACAAACATAAATCCTGCAATTAGAGAAGGACCACTTTTAGCCGCAAATCTTAGAATATTAAGAGCTATTCTTTCATGAAGATTTGATTTTTGAATACTAAGAGCAAGAATAAATCCACCAAGAAATAAAAATATGTTTTTATTTGCATATGGAGTAGCTGTATCAGAAAAAGTAGAAACATCGAGTAACGGAAAAAAAACTAAAGGAAATAGTGCTGTGACAAACAACGGTATAGCTTCTGTTGCCCACAAAACAGCTATTAAGACTCCAACTGCCGCTACATACCAAGCTTCTAAACTTAATCCTTCAGGTTTAGGAGATAAAAATAAAATTAAAAATAAAATACTAGCAGTTAGTAGCCCATAATTAATATTTGAAATAATCTTTTTCATAATCTTAAAAAATAATTAATAAAGTAATCTATTGGTAAATATTTATTTTTAAAAGGATTGATTTATAAATTTTGTGTATTATTTAATAATAATAATTATCAGAAAATTTTTATAAAGGATTTATAAATGGGAAATCAACCAATCAACCGAATGTTAAAATTAAAGACTAGACCCGAAGGTGAGGTTACATCAGAAAATTTTGAACTTATTGAAGAAGAGGTAAGGGATCTTGCTGATGGAGAGCTATTAATAAAAGTTCTTTATCTTTCGTTTGATCCAACTCAGAGAGGTTGGTTGAATGATGTTCCGTCTTATATTCCGCCTGTTCAAATAGGTGAAGTTATGAGGGCTGCTTCAGTTGGACAAGTTGTAGAATCAAGAAATGATCAATTTAATGTTGGCGACTTAGTTCAAGGTAGTTTTGGTTGGCAAGAATACTCAATTACAACAGGAACTGATGGATTTATGCCTGCTCAGAAGATACCTGAAGGTATTCCGGCAACATCACCTTTAAGCATATATGGAATAACTGGGTTAACAGCTTATTTTGGGATGTTAGATATAGGAAAACCTCAAGATGGCGATACTGTTCTTGTTTCGGGTGCTGCTGGAGCTACTGGTTCAGTTGCAGGTCAGATTGCAAGAATTAATGGAGCTACTAATATAATTGGCATTGCTGGTGGTCCCGAAAAGTGTAAATGGGTTGTTGAGGAAGCAGGCTTTGATAGTTGTATTGACTATAAAAATGAAAATGTAGCAGAAAGAATCCCTGAATTAGCTCCAAAAGGATTAAATATTTATTTTGATAATGTAGGTGGTTCTATATTAGAGCATTCACTAGCTAACATTGCTCTAAATGCAAGAGTAGTTATGTGTGGAGGAATCTCTTCAGGTTATACTATGGAAAGATTACAAGCCGGACCTTCCACAATTTTTAATTTAATTATTCAAAGAGCTAGGATGGAAGGTTTTATCGTTCTTGATTATGCAGATAGATTTCTTGATGCAATAACGGAATTAGCTGGCTGGGTAGGGGAAGGCAAAGTAAAGTATCAAGAAGATATCGCAGAAGGTTTAGAAAATTGCCCTGAAACTCTAGCTAAACTTTTTAAAGGCAAAAATTTTGGAAAACAGCTTTTAAAGCTTTCTGATCCTACTTAAAATTTAGTTATATTTATTTAATCTATCTATTGTTGAATAAAATTCTTCTATTGTTTCGCTTATTATTTCTTTGACTGATTTTTCAGAATCAATTCGCCCTGCAACTTGTCCAGTTAAAGCAATAGAGGATTCCATATCACCTCCAAAATATAAATCTAATGCAGTTCCAAATTCTTGCATTGCATTTACATCATCTTGTTTCTCAAGTTTATTTGTTTTCTCGGTTCTTAAAGCCCTTAAAGCAGGACTTGAAAATCTATTTAATAATACAGTTGACTGATCATTTGCAGATATAATAGCATTTTTCCAATTTTGGTGTACGGGAGATTCTTTTGCAGAAACCATTCTTGTTCCCATTTGAATACCTTCTGCACCCATTGAAAATGCTGATGCCATTGATCTTCCATCAACAAACCCCCCGGCAGCAATTATTGGAACATCGACTTTAGAGCTAATCAGAGGCAATAATACCATAGATGCGACGCCATTTGGACTTTTGAATCCTCCTCCTTCAAAACCTTCTACAACCAATCCATCTACACCCGCTTCAATAGCTTTGATAGCAGCTGAAAGTGAAGGTACAACATGAAAAACAGTTAATCCTGCTTCCTTAAGTTCTGAACAATACTTATTTGGATCACCTGCGGATGTGGTAACAAATTTTATTCCTTGATCAATAATAAATTTAACAATATCTGGATCACGAACAAATGCCTGAGCTATGTTTACGCCATAAGGTTTTTTTGTTTTTTCATTCATTAATTTAATTTCTTCTCTAATAGCATCAAGCTCGCCTGAAGAAGTTTCAATAATACCTAATCCTCCTGCCTCTGAAACAGCTGAAGCTAATTGTGATCTTGCTATCCATCCCATTGGGGCTTGTACTATTGGATAATCAACTCCAAGGATTTCTGTTAAACGATTTTTTATTGGTTTCATTTTATTTCTTTCAGTTCTTAATCAATTTTATATATTTAGATATTTTATACTTTATAATAGAAGTCATGGCATTCAATAAATTACTTAGTTTTTTTAATAAAAAAATATTAGCAAGAATTCGTAATAAGATAATTCAAAGATTCACAAGTGAAGATAATTTATTAATCGAAAGAAAAAAAAGAGAAGATAAACGAGTTGCAGAAAACAGACCACATCTAATTTATTACTTTCATCAAGTTGATGACCCATACTCAATCTTAATTTTGCCATTAATAGAAAATTTAAAAAACAAATATAATATTGAGCTGGAGTATATATTAGTAGGAGAACCGCCTAACGAGACTATTCATGAACCAAGTATGTACGAAATGTATTGTTTAAATGATGTAAGAAATTTAGCTCCATGGTATGGAATAGATAATAAGATAAACTCTTATCCCCCAAATAATGACATATTAAATTCTAATAAAATCTTAGCTTCATGCGAAGGTAAGGAATTTATTAATAAAGCAATAAATATTTCTAATTCTATATGGCTTAAGGATTATAAAAATACTACAAACTCTTCTGAGGATATTATTGTGAGCGATGATGAAATAAAAAGTATTCTTGAAGAAGGAAATCAAAAAAGAATAAAAATTGGTTATTATTTTGGATCTGCATTTCATTATGAAGGAGAAAATTATTGGGGAGTTGATAGGCTTGACCACTTGGAGGATAGGTTAACAGAATTGGGTTTGAAAAATAATGATTCAAATAAATATATTGCAACTAGAAAAGATATCGAACCAACCCAAAGAAACGAAAAGAAGAAACTTACTCTGAACTTCTTTCCTTCACTAAATAGTCCTTATACATATATTAGTTTTCCTAGGGTTAGAGGTTTGGCCTCGGCACATTCCATTGATATTGTTACCAAACCAGTTTTACCGATGCTTATGCGCGGTATGAGCATTCCAAGATACAAAGTTAAATATATTTTAAGTGATGCTGCTAGAGAAGGAAGAAAGCATGGGATAAATATAAATGATGTTTATTCCCCTTTGGGAGAACCTGCAGAAATGGCATATTCATTATTTCCTGCTATTGATAATCTTGGAAAAGGTTTTGATTATATAGAGAGTTTAACTAAAGCCTCTTTTCATGACGGAATAAATATAGGAAGTAAGGATTTCTTAAGAAAGCTTATAGAAGAACTTGATTTACCTTGGAACGATATTAGAGAAGATTTGGGTTCAGACTTATGGAAATCAATCTTAAAAGAAAATTTAGATGATATGTATTCAGGAAATTGTTGGGGCGTTCCATCTTTTAATTTAACGGATGAGAATGGAGAAAACCCTTTTTATCAATGGGGACAAGATAGAATATGGTTAATAGAAAAAGAAATTATAAGGCGACTTCATTAACCCCCAGTAACGGACATATGTCTTTTAATCTTTGCACTTTCATTTCTATTGTTAATCTTAAACTCATGTTTTTCAGGCTTTTTCTTCATTGCAAGATCAATAGCATTATTAAGTAAATAATTATCTCCTGACCTTAAAATTTCCTTAAAATCTATTTTATTATCTTGACCAAGACACATATACAATAACCCAGTACATGTAATCCTTATTCTATTACAGTTACTACAAAAATTATTAGATAAAGGAGTAATTAAACCTAATTCTTTATTTGTTTCTTTAACTTTAAAATAATTAGATGGACCAGATGTTTTATAATTACTTTTTTCTAGAGTAAAATTTCTTTCAATTATTTCTATCATTTTATTTATTGGGAAATATTCATCAAACCTATTATTCTCGACATCACCTAATGGCATAGTTTCTATCAAACTAATATTAAAATCATTTGAGTGAGCCCATGAAATAATATTAGGTATTTCATCAACATTAGTATTCTTAAGAACAACAGTATTTATCTTTATTTTAAAACCAATTCTTTTAGCTTTCTCTATGCCCTTTAAAACTTTTGTAAGGTCATTTCTAAGAGTAATTTTATTAAATTTATTCTCTGATAATGTATCTAATGAAATGTTTAATCTTCTTACCCCAGAATTAAATAAATCTTCAGCATATTTTTCAAGAAGAGTTCCGTTTGTAGTCATAGTAATCTCATCAAGTAAATTATTATCCTTATAGTTATTAAGACTTGATATAAATTCTATTATACCTTTTCTAACAAGTGGCTCTCCCCCAGTTATTCTTATTTTCCTTATTCCTCTATGAATAAATTTTTCACATAGAATTTCCATTTCTTCAAAAGACAAGATATCTTTCTTGGGAAGAAATTTCATTTTCTCTGGCATGCAATACGTGCATCTGAGATTACATCTATCAGTAACAGAAATTCTTAAGTAATCAATCTTCCTACCAAAGCTATCTATTAATATATTTGAGTGTTTTAAATTTTTAAGCATATTTTTAATTATAATATAAAAACTATATATATTTACGATAATAAATTTAATAAGCCTAGAAATTGTTGATATAATTGACATTAAGCAAGAACCGTGCCATTTTATAATATATGGCAAAAATATCTTTAATTCAAGGTCTAAAACAAAGCCAGAAAATTGCTTTAACACCTCAATTACTAAAGGCAATTAAATTTCTTGAGTTAAATAATATCGAATTAAATAATTATCTTGATGAAGAAATACTCGAGAATCCTCTGATTAAAAAATTAGAAAATGATGATGTTAATTATTTGGTTGAAGATAATGTTTCCGAAGATTCTAATGTTGGGTTATCAGATAATGATTCAAATCTATTGCAGAAATCGAATGAAGGCAGCCCAGCTTTTGAAACGAATAATCTTTATGATTCTTCATATTCAAGTAATGATATTAATAATATTTTAGAAGATACAATTCCGTTTGAACAAAGCATTTATGAAATAATTTCTGAACAAGTTAATATTTTTATTAACAATAAATATGAGAAATTAATCGCTTTTGCTCTTATGGAATATGTTGAGCCAAATGGTTATTTAAAAGTTCCTATTGAAGAGTTAGCAGCAGATTTAAATATTGAATCTTTAAAAATAGAAAAAGTATTATCAATCTTAAAATCTTTTGAGCCACTTGGAATTTTTTCTCAAAATCTTGAAGAATTTCTTAAAATCCAATTAAAGATGGAGAATAAATTAACTGCACCCATGAATATTTTAATAGATAATTTATCTAAATTGCTTTCTGGGAGTATTTCATCTTTAGAAAATGATTGTGGGGTAGAAAGAAAAGAAATTTTATCTATGGTGGAAATTATAAAGAAATGTCATTCGGCTCCGATTGATAATGTTGAAGATTTATCTTTAAATTTATCTCCACCAGATATTATTGTTCAAAGAGAAAAGAAATCATGGAATGTAACTTTAAATGAGGAAACTCTACCTAAAATAATAGTTTTAAGAAATTATTGGGAAGAGTTATCGAAAAAGAAATTATCAAAGGATGATAAAAAATACTTAGCTTCTAATTTTTTAGCAGGAAAAGGGATAGTTAAGGCTCTTGAGCAAAGAGCTGCAACAATCTTAAAGGTTGCAAAAATGATTGTAGAAAAGCAGGTTAATTTTTTAGAAAAAGGTATTATGCATCTTCACCCAATGACATTAAAAGATATAGCCGAAGAATTGAATATTCATGAAAGCACTGTATCGCGCATTACAAATTCTAAAACAATTTCTACTCCCAGAGGTACTTTTGAGCTTAAATTCTTTTTTTCTACTTCGTTAAGCAGTAATTCAAGTCTAAATGGCTTGTCTTCTAAATCTGTTAAAGAAAAGATATTCCGGCTAATAAATAATGAAGGAAGTACTATTTTATCTGATGATAAGTTATCTAATATATTAAATGAGCAAGGTATTAATGTTGCACGAAGAACAGTTGCTAAATATAGAGAAGAATTAACTTTGCCGCCATCTCATCAAAGAAAACGTTTAAAGAGATTAGCGCTTTAAGTCTTTATCATTTTTTTTGTTTCAAAATCTTTTATTTCTTTTTCGCTAAAATTAAGCTCAAGAAGTATTTCTTTTGTGTGTTGACCTATGGAAGGAGCTAACTTTGGTTCTTTCTTGGTTTCACCTTTCATATATACAGGACTATCAATGGTTAATAAGTCTTGTCTATCAGAGTATCTTCTAAAAAAATTATTATCTCTTATTTGTTTGTCTTCAATATGATCAGTTGGTTCAGAAATTGGACCATAAGTTACTCCTGATTTTTGGAAAAGCAATTGTAAATCAGACCAATCTTTTTTTATGAATTCTTTATCTAATATTTCTACAAGATCTAAAGAATTCTTGGCTCTATTTTCTCTTGAATTAAATCTTATATCTTCATTGAGATCTTCTCTATTTATACATTTAAGTAATAGGGGCCATTCTCGTTCTTCATTTAACATAACTAAAATAAACCATCTTCCATCTTTACATTTATATTTTTCAGCCAAAGCTCCTTTTATGCCTCTACCATCATTATTAATAAAATTTGCTCCACATAATGCAGCTTGTACAAATATTCCATTTGACCAAAGACCATTTGCTAAAAGAGATGAAGAAACTTCTGATCCTTCTCCGCATATTTCTCTTTTGTATAAAGCCATCATTATTGAACCAAAAAGGGCAGAAGCGGTGGGGTGATCACCCATTCCTGGGGCAGGTGAATTAGGCACAGCATCTGAATCACCTCTTATTGCATGCATAAGACCAGATCTTGCCCACCATGCAGTAGCATCATAACCAGTTCTATCTTTTTCTTCTCCTTTTTCTCCATATGGAGAAAGTGATGCATATATAAGTTTACTATTTAATGACATCATATCATTAGCTGTTATCTTTAACCTATCTCGAATTGGGAATGGATAATTAGTAATAAATATATCTGCCTTACTTACTAATTGATGCAATATTTCCTGTGCCTTATTATGCTTAAGATCAATTGCCAAACTTTCCTTATTTCTGCTGGTTAGGATCCAGGGATAATTTTCATCACTTTCTGGTAATCCAGGCAATCTTAAAAGACCCCTATAGCTATCACCTGCCTCAGGAGGTTCAATCTTTATCACCCTTGCTCCAAAATCAGATAAAATTGTAGCTGCTGCTGGGCCTGCAATATAACTCGCACAATCTATAACTGTAATATCTTCTAATAAGTGATCCATTTTTATATAAATGATAATTTTTTTTTTCTATTTATGCAATTAAACCTTTATAAAGAGTTAATAGATTTATTGAGATAAATTAAATTTATTGAGGTTAATATGACAGAAAAAAATAATCCAAACTCATATACGGCCCTTGATGCCGCCCATCATTTTCATCCTTATTCAAATGCTAGAAGAATTGAAAATCAGGGGCCTATGGTTATCGAAAAAGGTAAGGGTATAAAAGTTTGGGATGACCAAGGAAACGAATATATTGAGGCTATGGCCGGATTATGGTCTGTTGCAGTAGGTTTTGGAGATGATAGATTGGTTCAAGCAGCCAAGAAGCAACTTGAAACCTTACCTTATTATCATTCATTTACACATAAATCGCACCCGTCAGTTGCTGAACTTTCAAGAAAGTTAACAGAAATTGTTGGATTAGATATGACGCACGCTCATTATACAAATTCAGGTTCTGAGGCCAATGACTCCACTATGAAAATGATTTGGTATTATAATAATGCACTGGGTAGGCCTAAAAAGAAGAAAATAATTTCAAGATTAAAAGCTTACCATGGAATTACAATTGCTTCCGGAAGTTTAACTGGAATACCCATGATGCATAATGATTTTGACTTACCGTTAGAGCAAGTTCTTCATACAATGTGCCCACATTATTGGAGAGAAAAAAATGATGGTGAAACTGAAGAAGATTTTGCTTCCAGATGTGCTGAAGAATTAGAGTCTCTTATTCTAAAAGAAGGACCTGAAACTGTAGCTGCCTTTTTTGGAGAACCAGTTATGGGAGCAGGAGGTTTAATAGTGCCTCCAAGAACATACTGGAAAAAAATACAAGATGTTTGTAAAAAATATGATGTTTTAGTTGTTGCTGATGAAGTTATAAATGGTTTTGGAAGAACTGGTAAACCATTTGCGTGTGAGCTTTATGGAATTGAACCTGACTTTATAATTCTCTCTAAACAAATAACTTCAAACTATATACCTATGGGCGTAGTACTAATGACAGATAAAATTTATCAAACAATAGCTGATAACACTGTAAAGAATAATCTCTATGGGAGTGGCTTTACTTCTGCTGGCCATCCTGTTGCATGTGCGGTTGCCTTAGAAAATATTCGTATTCTTGAAGAAGATGGTTTGATGGAAAGAGTATCCATTTTAGAGCCTATCTTTCAAGGAAGACTAAAAAAGCTTCAAGATAAAGAACTAGTTGGTGAAGCAAGGGGGGTAGGTTTACTTGGTGCGGTAGAGTTAGTTAAGGATAAGGAAACATCCGAAGCATTTGATCCTGTAGGAAGCGCAGGTCCAGTCTTAGCAGATATTGCTCATGAAGAAGGTTTAATAATAAGAGCAATAGGTGATGTTTTAGCAGTTTGCCCACCTTTAATTATAACAGAAAGTGAGATCAATGAATTATTTGATCGTTTTGAATCTACTCTTGATAAAGGTTTAGAGGCTGTTAAATAATTAACTAATTTCGAGAATAATTTTACCAATATTATCATTAATTGACATTATTTTATGAGCTTTTTCCACATCAGTTATTTTCATTGATTTATAAATAATTGGTTTAATTTTCTTTTTTTCAAACAATGGCCAAACTTTTTTAAATAATTCTTTCATTACAATACCTTTAATTTTAGTAGAACGAGATCTTATAGTTGATCCGATTATTTTGTGTCTTTTTATTAAAAGGCGGCCAATATTTAATTTTCCTTCTACACCACCGAGAATTCCAATAATTATTAATCTTCCATCAACAGCAAGATTATTAATGTTTTCTTCAAAATAATTTCCACCTACTGGATCTAAAATAATATTAAAACCATCTGGGCAATAACTTTCGAATGAATCATATGAGTTTTTCGATCTAATAATTCCTTTTTTAGAACCTAATTTTATACAAAAATCAATTTTCTCTTTACTGCCCGCGGTAATATAAGAATGACAACCAAATTCTTTACAAAGTTGAATTCCTGCTGTGCCAATACCACTTGCGCCTGCATGAAATAATACTTTTTCATCTTTCTTAAGATTTCCTTCCATGAATAAATTTAACCAGCATGTTGCAAATACTTCTGGTATGGCAGCACTTTCAATTAATTTTAAATTTTTTGGAATAGGAAGAACTTGTTCTTCTGGGCATGATACATATTCGGCATATCCTCCACCGGCTAATAAGGCCGTAACTTCTTCACCTGCTCTTCTATTTTTTACATTCTTTCCAACTTTTTCAATAATACCGCTACATTCTAATCCTAGAATCTCACTAGCTCCCGGAGGAGGGGGGTAAAGACCTGCTTTTTGAGCTAGATCTGCTCTATTTATTGCGGTTGCTTTAACTTTTATTAGAACTTCAGAATTCTTACAATTTGGAATTGGAACTTCTTCCCAAGTCATTTTACCGTTATTGACTAAAATTGCTTTCATTAAAGTTTATTTATTTTGACGATTATTTATTAATTCTTCAACGACAGCTGGTTCAGCAAGAGTAGAAGTATCCCCTAAATCAGAATAATCATTAGCGGCAATCTTTCTAAGTATTCTTCTCATTATTTTTCCTGATCTTGTTTTAGGTAAGTTAGGAGCAAATTGAATTAAGTCTGGAGCCGCAATTGGTCCTATTTCTTTTCTTACCCAATTTATAAGGTCTTTTCTTGTATCATTATCACCTAGTTCGCCTGAATTAAGAGTTACATAAGCATAAATACCTTGACCTTTTATATCGTGAGGAAAACCGACAACCGCAGCTTCTGAAACTTTTAAATGCGATACTAGTGCGCTCTCTACTTCAGCAGTACCCATTCTATGCCCAGAAACATTTATAACATCATCAACTCTGCCTGTTATCCAATAATAGCCATCAGCATCTCGTTTACACCCATCGCCTGTAAAATAATACCCATCATATTGACTAAAGTAGGTTTCAATGAATCTCTCATGATCACCATAAACTGTTCTCATCTGACCCGGCCAACTATCAGAAAGACAAAGATTTCCTTCGTTCTCTCCAACTAATTCTTCTCCTTCAGAATTCAAAAGTACTGGCTTTATGCTAGGCAACGGTTTTGTTGCGGATCCTGGTTTTAGATCTGTAGCTCCAGGAAGTGGTGATATTAAAGCCGCTCCTGTTTCTGTCTGCCACCAAGTATCTACAATTGGACAACGCTTTTTACCCACAACATTGTAATACCATATCCAAGCCTCCGGATTAATTGGTTCGCCAACTGTTCCTAAAAGTCTCAGATCAGATCTTTTGGTTGAATTTACAGGTTCGTCACCTTCTTTCATTAGTGCCCTTATTGCAGTGGGTGCGGTATAAAAAATATTAACTTTATGCTTATCACATACCTCCCAAAACCTTGAAGGAGTCGGGTAGTTTGGAACTCCTTCAAACATTATTGTGGTTGCTCCATTTGCTAATGGTCCATAAACTATATATGAGTGACCTGTTACCCATCCTACATCAGCTGAACACCAATAAATATCTCCTTGATGATAATCAAATATAATTTCATGTGTATATGATGAATAAACCATATATCCGCCAGTAGTATGCAAAACTCCTTTAGGTTTTCCCGTTGATCCGCTTGTGTAGAGTATGAAGAGAGGGTCTTCCGCATTCATTTCTTCTGGCGGACATTCATCACTAGCCTGTTCAAAAGCTTCGTGATACCAAATATCACGATCTTCATTCATTTTGATTTGTCCGCCTGTTCTTTTAACAACAATAACATTTTTAACATTCGGACATTTTAGTAAGGCCTTATCAGAATTTTCTTTTAATGGTATTTTTTTTCCGCCCCTTACTCCTTCATCTGCTGTTATTAGAAATTTTGAATCACAATCAATAATTCTTCCTGCCAAAGCATCAGGAGAAAAACCACCAAAAACAACAGAATGAATTGCACCAATTCTAGCACAAGCTAGCATAGCATAAGCCGCTTCAGGTATCATTGGCATATAAATTGTTATTCTATCGCCTTTTTGTGCGCCATGATTTTTTAAAATATTTGCAAATTTAGATACATTTTTATGAAGTTCTTTGTATGAGATATTTAATGATTCATTAGGATTATCACCTTCCCATATTATTGCTATTTTATCTCCATCTTTTTCAAGATGTCGATCAATACAATTATAACTTGCGTTAAGTGTTCCATCATAAAACCATTTAATTCTCACATCTTTTTTTGACCAAACTACATCTCTAATTTTTTTATATGGCTTTATCCAATCAATTCTTTCACCTTCTTTTTTCCAAAAATCTTCAGGATTTTCATAAGCAAAATTATATATTTGATCATATGAATCTTTATCAATATGTGCTTTGCTTTTAAAACTTTCAGGTACAGGAAATATTAACTCTTCTGACATTGTTTTGCTCTAAAATTTATAGTTGATTCTTTAATAATTTTATCACACCTGAGAAATCAAGATTATCGTGACCATTCTTTTCCATTTCTTCATAAATAGATGTTGCTTTTTCTCCAAGGGGAGTTTGAGAGTTAGAAAAAGAAGATGCTTCTTGAGATAACCTTAAGTCTTTTAACATTAAGGCCGCTGAAAATCCTGGTTTATAATCATTATTTGCAGGGCTAGTAGGCACTGGTCCTGGTACTGGGCAGTAACTTGTCATAGACCAACACTGACCAGAAGCAGTAGATGCTATATCAAAGAAAGTTGTAGCATCTAATCCGAGATTTTCTGCAAGATTAAAAGCTTCAGATGTTCCAATCATTGATATTGCCAATAACATATTGTTTGCAATTTTAGCTACCTGACCGTTTCCTTCTTGGCCGGCATGTATAACATTGCCCCCCATAATATCTAAAAATTCCTTCGCTTTATTGAAAGCATCAGTATCTCCACCGACCATAAAAGTTAATGTTCCTGCTTCAGCACCAGTAACGCCACCTGATACAGGAGCATCGAGCATTTTCAAATTTTTCTCATCAGCACTTTTTGCAACTTCTCTTGAACTTTCAACATCAATTGTGGAAGAATCTATAAGGAGAGAATTGTCTGGGGCATTTTTTATTATTCCATCATCACCGAGGTAAATTGATTTAACATGCTTACCTGATGGAAGCATAGTTATTACAATTTCAGATTTTTGTAATGCTGTTGGAATATTCTCCTCTTCCTTTCCACCAGCATCTAGAAATTTTTTCATTTGATCTTCTACAAGATCAAAACCATAAACAATGTGATTTGCTCCAAGAAGGTTTTTAGCCATTGGAAGACCCATATTACCTAATCCAATAAAAGTTATTTCTGTCATATTTACCCCTTATTAAAATTTAATTCTTTATCATCCAGATTGGTAAAGAATCTTTCAACATCTTCTTCGTTAATTTTACTAATGTCATCTGGATTCCAATTAGGATTATTATCCTTATCAATAATTAATGCACGAACCCCTTCGTAAAAATCATGATCAGACATAACTCTTGAGACCATACGAAATTCCATCCTCATGCACTCTTCAAAGTCATTTTTCTTTCCATCAATTATTTGTTTAAAAGATATTTTTAAAGATGTAGGCGATTTTGTGAGTATCGTTTTATAGAGTTTTTGTGATAATTCAGAATTCTTACTTTCCAATTTCATAAAAATTTCTTCAAGCTCACTACCGCTAAATAGCAGCTCTATTTCTTCAGAAATATTCTTAAAATCTGAAATTCCAGGTTCAGTATTATATTCTTTCAAAATATCGTCCGGGGATTCACCTTGTGTTAATTTGTTTATTATTTCTTCGTAATTTTTAGATTCTATATAATATTTTGCTATACCCAGATAAATCGAATCTGCTGCCTTTAACCTACTGCCTGTTAATGCTAAATACATTCCGGCATTATTATCTAATCTTGATAAAAAATAACTTCCGCCTACATCAGGAAATAATCCAATTCCTGTTTCCGGCATTGCAAATGAGAAGTTTTCTCCAGCTATTCTATGTGAACCATGTACTGAGAGACCTACACCACCACCCATTACTATTCCATTAACAAAGGAAATATAAGGTTTAGGAAAAGATTTAATTACCTGGTTAAGTAAATATTCTTCATAGTAAAATCCTGTTGCTCTTTCATCTCCATCTTTTCCCCACTCATATAATGCTCTAATATCACCACCTGCACAAAAAGCTTTTTCTCCAACTGCTCGTACAGCAACTGTTAAGATTTCATCATCTTCTGCCCATAGTTTTAATTTTGGATAGATTTCTCTAACCATATTGAGTGTTAGAGCATTTAAAGCTTCTGGTCTATTTAAGGTAATAAGACCAAGAGAACCCTTTTTTTCAAGAAAGACTTCTTCATCACTCATTTATTTTCCTTAAGAATCTCTCTCGCTATAATAACTCTCATGATTTCATTTGTGCCTTCTAATATTTGGTGAACCCTCAAATCTCTGAGATTTCTTTCAAGAGAATAATCTTTTAAATATCCATAGCCACCATGAATTTGTAGTGCTTCATTTACTATATTGAAACTAGCATCAGTAACAAATCTTTTAGCCATTGCTGCTAACATTGTTTTGTCAGAAGAATTTTCATCAACTTTTCTTGCAGCTTCTCTTAGCATCAATCTTGATGCTTCTAAATCAGTTGACATATCTGCTAATTTAAATTGAAGAGCTTGAAATTCTTGAATCTTTTTTCCAAATTGTTCTCTCTCACCTACATATTTAACTGCCTGTTCATAAGCAGATTGAGCTGTTCCAAGAGAGCATGCGGCTATATTTAATCGACCTCCGTCTAATCCCATCATAGCTATTTTAAAACCATCACCTTCGTTTCCTATAAGATTTTCTATAGGAACTTTACAGTCTTCAAATATTACTTGGGATGTTGGTTGAGAATTCCATCCCATCTTTTTTTCTTGGCTTCCAAATGATAAACCTTCTGAGTCTTTATCAACAACAAGTGCTGAAATAGAATTTTCATCAGTTTTTACCATCGTTACATAAATATCTGAAAACCCTCCCCCAGAAATAAATGATTTTGTCCCATTTACTATATAGTGATCACCAGATTTTTCTGCTTTTGTTCTCAGACCTCCGGCATCTGAGCCAGCACCAGGTTCTGTAAGGCAATATGAGCTAATTTTATTAAGAGTGCATAAGTCAGGAACAAAACGCTCTTTTAAATTAGTATCACCAAAATTATCAATCATCCATGTTGCCATATTATGGATAGATAAGAATGCGGAAGTTGAAGTACATCCTTGGCTTAAACCTTCAAAAATTAATGTTGAATCTAATCTTGATAGTCCAGAGCCACCCATGTCAGGAGATACATATATTCCTGCAAATCCAAGCTGAGCTAGTTCTTTTAATATATCGACTGGTAGAAATTTTTCTTCATCCCACTTTTCTGCATTGGGAGCCATTTTTTCTAAAGCAAAATTTTTTGCTACATCATAAAAGGCAGTTTGTTCTTCAGATAGTTTCATAATTTCCTATAGTAATAATAAATTATAAAAAAATTCTAATAAAAAGTAGATTACTATTTATTTTTTTAATTTTAATTTGATAAAAAATTTAGCTAGTTTATTTTATTCATAACATCACCAAAGAGATCTTCATCAGATATTAACTCTTTAGTTTGCTCTAAAGGTTTTGATACCCATGTTTCATTAATTAAATCTCTCCATGATATATTATTATTGGTACCATTACCTCCCCAAGAGCCACACCCTAATGAGAATGTTTGTCTCATTCCATTCCATAAATTACCGCTATTAGAAGCTGCTTGTGGTTGATTTACCATTACCCTAGAAGTTTTCGTAATATTAGCTAATTTCATAATATTATCATCACTAGTTGAATAAATACCACATGAATGACCTTGCCCTTGATAAGATTGAATATTATTAGTCAACTCTATAGCGTGATCTATGTTTTTCGCTTTATATAGAGCCATAACAACTGATAATTTTTCGCCTGAGAATAAATGCTCGGGACCCCAACCATCTTCAGGAACTATATAAAATTCAGTTTCTTCAGGAATACTTATATCTGCCATTTCAGCAATTTTACTTGCAGGTTGAGCAACAATCGCAGTATTTAAATGACCCTCTTCGTCCCAAATTGTCTTTAATAATTTATCCTTTTCCTCTTGATTTACTAAATAGCCACCTCTTTCTTTAAACTTATTAAGCATATCTTCATAAATATCATTAATTAAAATTACTGAATTATCAGATGAGCAAGAAGCTGCTAGATCTAATGTTTTAGAGATCTTAATTTTATCTGCTGCATCATCTAAATCTGCTGTTTCGTCAACAGTAATTACTGCATTACCTACTCCAACTCCTAGGGCAGGAGTACCGCTCGAATATGCCGCATTAACCATTGCCCCTCCGCCAGTCGCAAGAACTCTATCGCATTGCGCCATAAGTTCGTTAGTTAATTCTAAGGAAGGCGTTTCGATTCCAATAACTAGATCTTCAGGAGCACCGCATTTCTTAATAGCGTCACGCATTAAGTCGCATATTTTCTTATTAGTTAATTTAGCTCTTGGATGAGGCGCAACTATTATAGAATTTCTTCCTTTAATAGCATGTATAGCTTTAATAACAGGTGTAGCTTCGGGATTAGTGGAGGGAGCTAAAGCACCAATTATACCCATTGGTTTAGCTATTTTTACAATAGCTCTTTCTTTATCTTCTTCCAAAATGCCAACGGATTTATCATCTATTATATCCATTAATGTAGCTCTAGTCTTTCTCTGTATCTTAAGAAATTTACCGTCATAGTTACCTAATTGAGTTTCATCGACAGTAAATTGAGCTATTTCCTCGGCGATACCTGGTCGAGCAACAGACCAAACCATAGCACGAATTAGCTCATCAACTTGTTCTTGGGTATAGTTTTCTATCTGGCTTTGAGCAGATCTAGATCTTTTAATTAATTCCTGCATCTCCTCTTTGGGAGAAAGACCTGTTTCAGTAACTTGTTTATCCATCAAAAACCTCCTTAAATTAAGTATTTTAATGTGTAGAATGCTAGAATATTACACAACATTATATTGTTAGTCCATTATTGATTAGTTTTACAATATAGTTAGTCAGCGATCCTTAAAAGCTGTTTACCTTTATTTTTTCCCTCGAAAAGTCTTTTCAATGTATTAGGTACATTTTCAAAGCCTTCTTGAATATCTTCCTTGCAATTTATTTTTCCTTCTTGAATCCACTGCTTAAGTTTTTTTCTGGCAACATCAGCTTCAGACATAAAATCAATAACGATGAAACCTTCCATTGTAGCTCTTTTAAATATTAGGTTAGCATAATTTTCTGGTCCAAAATTGCTATTATCTGTTTTGTGACGCGAGATTATTCCACAGATTGCAATTCTAGCATTCATTGCAATATGAGCTAAGCAATCATTGAGGATTCTTCCTCCAACATTATCATAGAGAACATCGGCTCCATTAGGACATAATTTAGATAAAGATTTATTAATATCCTCTGATTTATAATCTATAGCTCCATCAAAACCAAATTCGTTTACAAGCATTTCACATTTTTCTTTTCCACCAGCAATCCCAATGACATTACAGCCTGATATTTTAAAAATTTGTCCAGCTATAGAACCTACGCCCCCAGCAGCACCTGTAACTACTACCGTATCACCAGGTTTTGGTTTGCTAATTTTAGTAACTCCAAAATAAGCAGTTAATCCAGTTCCTCCCAAAGCGCCTAAATATTTTGTAGCCATACTCTCATCTTCAATATGTTCAAGTTCTTCTTCCTTTAAAATTGCATGAGTTTGCCAACAAGTTTGTCCTGTTACTATTTCACCTTTTTTAAATTTTTTAGATTTGCTCTCTAATACTCTAGCAATACCACTACATCTCATTACATCACCAATTTCAAGAGGAGCGACATAGTTAGATATATTTTCCATCCAACCTTTTTGAGCAGGTTGAAATTCAATTACTAAATTTTCTAATAAGACTTCTTTTTCTTCAATTTCCTTTAATTCTTCTTCTTTATATTCAAAGTCATCATCAGAAATTAGTCGACCGATAGGTCTTCCTGCTAAAAGAAATTTTTTATTAATCATTAACCTTCCTATTGTGGAAATTAATTAGTTATGATTGTGCAAGCAGATATACCAGGAGCGCCATATACATGTGTATAGGCTGCCTTTGGATTATTAGGAACTTGTCTTTTACCACCAGCTCCTCTTAACTGAACACAGTTTTCATAGACTTGTCGAAGGCCAGATGCTCCAACAGGCTCCCCATTCGCAATGCAGCCACCATCAGTATTAATCGGTAACTTACCATCAATTTTTGTTTCTCCGTCATGAAGCATTTTTTCCTGATCGCCATCCTTACAAAACCCATTTTCTGCCATATGCATAATTTCTGCACCTGATTCTGTATCTTGAAGTTGAGCGAGGTCAATATCATCATGACTCATACCTGCCATTTCAAAAGTAGCTTTTGCAGCACCAACAGTAGGGCTAGGTCCTCTATCAATTTCAAGAGAAGGGCTAAATACTTCAAATGATCCAAGAGGTCTTGATCTAAAAGCAGCTCCTTTTAGAAAAAGAGGGTTTGATGTATATTTACTAGCTATATCAGCTCTACAAAGAATTAAAGAAACTGCACCCTCAGCAGGTGAACAAAACATAAATTTAGTTAATGGATCTGAAACCATCATACCATTTAAAATATCCTCTTTAGACACCGGTTCTCTTCTCCAAGCATTTGGATTTAAAGAACCATTATTAAATGCTTTTTCAGCAACTAAAGCGAGGCTATCAGTACTTATTCCGTAATCATGCATGTATCTTTGAATTTTCATGCCAAAAAATTGAGTTGTTAGCATTAATCCAGTTTCTCCATACCATCTTTGCAAGCCAGAAGCCTCAGGATCAGCATTGAAAGCACCTCTTGGATGTTTATCAAAGCCTACAGCCATACCTATATCAAATTGTCCTGATTTAATTGTCGTATAAGCCGATAAAAGAGCCGAACCACCTGTAGCGCAACCATTTGAAACATTCATAAAAGGTATGCCTGTTAAACCTAATTCACTTACCATGGTATCAGCGCTACCTGCTGCTGCAGATCCGCCATAAGCAAATTCTATATCTTTCCACTCTAATTCAGCATCCGAAAGAGCTTCTTTAGCGGCGTGAACTCCTTGTTGAAGGCCTGAAATACCTTCGGTTCTTCCAAAAGGATGAATACCTATCCCAACTATTGCTACATCTGTCATAATTAAATCTCCTATTAATCTTTAGCAGGCTTAAAAGCGAATATCATTAATTCTTCGCCTTCTTCATTTTTTATAAACGGTTCTATCGTTAGTTCCATCTCCATACCAATTTCTAAATTTTCTGGTTCAATTCCAACTAATCTTGACTCTACCATAATTTCACCAGGTAATTCAATATATCCTACCGCATAAGGTTTAAAATTTTCAGGCGTAACTTGATCTATATAAGGTGTTTTTGGAAGAAACCTTTGCACTGTCCAGGTCCATAACTTGCCTTTTTGTGATAATTCAACTTTTTCATGGTGATTTGAATTCTTTGCAGGAAAAAAATATCTACCTGTTTCAGTATCTTTGCTCCCAATTAATTTTGGAGAGTCAGATGGCCAAGTAAATAGGTTTTCTGCGATTGGTTTTTGTGATGACATTTTCAACTCCAAATTTAATTAACTGATCTTTCAAAACCTTCCCAATAAGGTTTTCTTAATTCTTTTTTTAGTATTTTACCAGAAGGATTTCTAGGTAATTCTTTAATAAAATCAACAGATTTAGGTGTCTTAAATCCAGCAATTCTTTCTCTTGTAAAATTTATAATATCTTCTTCATTAGCTTCACAATTATCCTTAAGAACTACTAGAGCTTTTACTGATTCTCCCCATTTTTCGTCTGGAACACCTATAACAGCTACATCAGAAACATTTTCATGACCAAAAATTGCACTTTCCACTTCTGCAGGGTAAATATTCTCACCACCAGATACAATCATATCCTTTACTCTATCGTGAACATAAACATATCCATCTTCATCCATATAACCAGCATCACCTGTATGTAGCCATCCAGATTTAAGTGTTTTAGTTGTTTCTTCAGGAAGATTCCAATAACCTAACATATTTGAAGTTGTTTTTACTATAATTTCACCTACTTCTCTTCTAGGAACTTCATTGCTATTTTCATCAACAATTCTTATTTCACAATGCGGTAAGGCTTTACCAGCTGATTTCATTCTTTCATTCCCTTCAATTGAATGATCTTCAGGAGGAAGATAAGTTACTGATCCTGTGGTTTCTGTCATCCCGTATAGTTGTATAAATCCACATTGAAAGATTTCAATAGCCTCTTTTAATAGATCTAGTGGAATTGGCGATGCCCCATAAGAAATATATTTAATTGTTGAATAATTAGTTTTTCTTGATTGAGGGTGATCAAGAATCATTTTCATCATAGCTGGAACCATAAAAATCTTTGTAATCCCATAATCATTTATTGAATCAAGAACTGCAGTTGGTTCGAATTCTTTAAGAACAACATTTGTTGCACATGCATAAAGACCCCCTATGCCAGATCCTGCTCCGCCAATATGAAAAGTGGGGGCTGTGACTAGCTGAATTTCATCTTCGGTCCATTCGCTCCATTCAAGACCTTCTTGAGGTTCAGGGTTTCTAGAAGAATAAAAATTATCATGTGTTAATTGTACTCCTTTAGGATTACCAGTCGTTCCAGAAGTATACATTTGTATAGCTACATCTTTTAATTCAGCATTTCTTTTACAAATAGTTTCTTCTTGATCATCTCGCCATTTTTGATAACTCGGCCAATCATTATGATTGCCAGACATACAAATAACTTTTTCAATACTAGGTACATCTTTAAGAATTTTATCAACTAATCCAAAGAAATCCTCTCCTACAAATAATATTTTAGCTTTAGAATCATTAAGAATATAAGCAACTTCAGGAGGTGCTAAACGCCAATTTATTCCTACAATCACTGAATTTGATTTTGCGCAACCCATAACTAGTTCATAAAATCGTTCAGAGTTTTTATCCATATAAGCAACTCTTTCTTGTTCAGCTACATTTTCGGAAACTAGTCCATTTGCTACTTTTTCTGAGTAAATATCAAATTCTTTATAAGAAGTAACTCTATCTTCAAAAATAAATGCTTTTTTGTTAGGGCATCTTTTACCATGAACTCTGGCAATATCCGATAAATGTACAATTTCATCAAAATATGGCAATTATTCCTCCTTATGAATTAAAAAACCTATTACAAATTAGTATTACAAACTAATCAAGTATGTTCTATAATAAAAATGAATTTTTTAATTTTCTCTTGAGGAGCAATAAATGGATTTAAGTTTTAAACCTGAGCATGAAGCATTTAGACAAGAAGTTCGAGACTTTCTTAATGAAGAGCTAACAGAAGAATTAAGAGAAGCAGGAAAACTTACTGCAAGTGTCTTTAGTGAAGTTGAGTACTCATCAAAATGGCACAAAATATTATATAACAAAGGCTGGATAGGCTCACGCTGGCCAAAGGAATATGGCGGTACAGGATGGGATGATATGCAGCGTTATATATTTAGTAGTGAATGCGCGTCAGCAGGCGCCCCTTCGCCAACAGCCATGGGATTAGCTATGGTTGGTCCAGTTTTAATGAAATACGGGACTCAAAAACAAAAAGATAATTTATTACCAAGAATATTGTCAGGTGAAGATTTTTGGTGTCAGGGCTATTCTGAACCCGGTTCAGGATCAGATTTGGCATCTCTTCAATGTAAAGCAGTTAAAGAAGGAGATCATTATATTGTTAATGGAACAAAAATTTGGACTACTCATGCCCAACATGCAAATAAAATCTTTTGTCTTGTAAGGACTGATAATTCAGGAAAACCTCAGCAAGGTATAACATTTTTATTAATTGATATGGATACTCCTGGAATTGAAATTAAACCTATTATAACAATGGCTGGAGATCATGAGGTCAATCAAACTTTTTTTGATGATGTCAAAGTTCCTATTGAAAATATAGTTGGTAAAGAAAATGATGGTTGGACAGTTGCTAAGTATCTTTTAGAATTTGAAAGAGGTGGTGCTTATGCTGCTGGTCTTCAGGCTCAGGTAAATAAAATAAAAAAAATTGCCTCCATAGAGAAATCAGATACAGGCGATAGTCTAATAGAGGATAATAGTTTTTCTCGATCTTTAAAAGAAGCCGAAATAGAAGTTCAAGCTGTTTTGATGACTGAACAAAGAATTATGTCTGATATTGCTGAAAGGGGTCATCCAGGACCGGCATCATCAATCCTTAAGTCAAGAGGGTCTGAATTAAAACAAAAACTAGATGGCCTAACAATTTCTGCAGTGGGTTATTATACTAGTCCTCAGCAAAATGAAGCTAGAAAACTTGGATCAAATTTTGATGTAATAGGGCCTGATTATGGTGTTACTGCTTTTCCTTCTTACTTAAATAATAGAGCTTCAACTATTTATGGCGGATCTAACGAAGTACAAAAAAATATTATGGCAAAATTTGTTCTTGGCCTCTAAAGAAACAAAATGAATCTTAAGGAATTAGAGGATTTTTTTGGAGATAGATTAACAACCTCTAAATCTATTAGGCTCCAACATAGCCATGATGAATCATGGCATACTCCATCAAACATTCCTGATGCAATAGTTTTTCCTGAGACTACAGAAGAAGTATCAAAAATTATCCAATTTGCTTATAAAAATAAAGTCCCGGTAATTCCTTTTGGAACAGGGACGGCATTAGAAGGGCATGTACATGCTGTTAATAAAGGAATAACTATTAATTCTAGTAATATGAACCGTATAATAGAAGTTAATAATGGTGATATGGATTGTCGCGTTCAAGCAGGTGTTACTAGAAATGATCTGAATAATTTTCTAAGAGATTCTGGTTTATTCTTTCCGGTTGACCCTGGTGCCAACGCTTCAATTGGAGGGATGTGTGCAACAAGAGCTTCAGGAACTAATTCAGTTAAATATGGAACAATTAGAGAGCAGGTAATTGGTTTAGAAGTTGTTCTGCCAGATGGAAAAATAATTAATACAGGATCAAGAGCAAGAAAATCTGCTGCTGGATATGACTTGACTCATTTGTTACTTGGCTCTGAAGGTACATTAGGTTTTATATCTGAAGTAAGTCTTAGATTACATGGTAGACCTGAAGCTATTTGTGCGGGGGTATGTAATTTTTCTGATTTAAAGAGTGCAGTTGACACAGTTATTGAAGCAATTCAAGTTGGTTTACCTTTATCAAGAATAGAATTATTAGATGAAGTTCAAATTAAAGCCATAAATAAGTATAAAAAAACTAGTCATGAAGAAAAACCAACACTATTTATTGAATTAGTTGGCTCACCCTTAGGTGTGAAAGAGCAAATAGAAAGATTTAAAGAAATCTCGTCCTTAAATAATGTTATTAATTTTGATTGGTCTGATAACAGAGAAGAAATAGATAAGATATGGAGCGCTCGTCATGACGCATATTATGCGGCTCTTAATTTAGTTCCAGGAAAGAAAGCTTTTACCACTGATGTGTGTGTTCCAATTTCTAGATTAACTGAGTGTATTCTTGAAACTAAAAAAGATATTGAGAATTCCAATATAATTGCCCCAATAGTTGGGCATGTTGGAGATGGTAATTTTCATTTGATTATGATTTTGGATCCTGAAAATGTTAAGGAAGTTAATGAAGCAAAAAATTTAAATGATAAGTTGGTTAATAGAGCTCTAAGGATGCAAGGCACTTCAACAGGCGAACACGGAATTGGAATAGGAAAGAAAGATTATCTTAAAGTTGAACATGGTCTTTCCGTTGAGGTAATGGAACAAATAAAGCAAGCTATTGATCCAAAAAATATTATGAATCCAGGAAAAATATTTTAAAAATTTTTCTTATATTACTTAAGTTACACACCTAAAAAATAAAAAATTACAGTTTTTCTTTGTTAAGAATAAAGTTGGCATCCTAATTGCTTATTAGAGATATAAATATTTAAGGAGGTTAACATTATGGTTAATTTAAAAAGATTAAAAATTAATACTAAAAAAATTATAGTTGCTGTTTTTCTTGGTTTTGCAACTGTTGGAACAACTTTTGCGGATTCATTAGATTGGAATATAGGAGCTACTAGCCAATATCTTTGGCGCGGTATGTCTCAAGGAAGCGGAGCAGCGGTACAAGGTGGTTTAGACTATTCTGCCGATAATGGGTTTTCAATTGGCACTTGGGTATCCAATGTCGATTTTGGTGATGATACAACTTATGAATTAGATGGTTATTTCGGTTATAGTATTGGCCCTGTTTCGTTAGGTTATATTTATTATGCCTATCCAGATGGTGATGATCTTGATTTTAGTGAAATTAGCATTAGTGCAGAAGTTGGTGCTTTTACTTTTGGTGTTGCAGTTCTTGCAGATGCTGATTGGGAAGCTGATTTAGGTGATGATCCTTATTTTTTCCTTCAAACCGGTTTTCCTATTAGAGAAGGCTTAGATCTAGGTATTAATATTGGACATTATGATTATGAAGCTGGTGACGCTGAAACTGATTATGGACTTACACTTAGCATGGGAGATTTTAGTTTTGGTATCATGGATAGTACCCGTGATGATAGTGATCCAAAATTTGTAATTTCTTATGGTATTTCTGGAAGTTTATAAATTTTAACAAGTTCATAAAGGAATTTGATGATGAATATTTTAAAAAAACTATCTTTATTTGGATTATTATTAATTGGTTTATCAGGTAGTGCATTTGCTCAAGTAAGTGAAGAAACAGCTTATATTTTCAATACCTTCTCATTTTTAGTTCATGGTTTTCTAGTAATGCTTATGGCAATGGGATTTACATGCCTTGAGGCTGGTTTAGTGAGAACTAAGAATACCGCTGCAATTTGCCTTAAGAATGTAGGTTTATATAGCTTAGCCGGTATCATGTTTTATCTTGTTGGCTATGGATTTATGTATAATGAAGTTAATGGTTTTTTTGGGCAACCAACTTTATGGAATCCAGAAGCTGAGGTGAGCTCTGCAGATGGATATTCTAAAATGTCTGATTGGTTCTTCCAAATGGTTTTTTGTGCTACTGCAATGTCAATTGTTAGCGGAACTATAGCTGAAAGAATTAAACTTGCTCCATTCTTTATATTTGCAATTATTCTTACTGGCATAATATATCCAATTCAAGGATCTTGGGTATGGGGTGGAGGGTTTCTTGCAGAGATGGGCTTTTCTGACTTTGCTGGTTCTACCCTTGTCCATTCAGTTGGTGGATGGGCGGCCTTAATGGGAGCAATTATTATTGGTCCTAGATTAGGAAAATATTCATCAAATGGTTCAGTTATTGCTATTCCTGGGTCAAACTTACCATTAGCTACTGTAGGTACTTTTGTATTATGGTTTGGATGGTTTGGATTTAATGGTGGATCGCAACTTGCTCTTGGCAGCGCTGCTGATGCTGCTGCTATGGCCAATGTCTATGTTAATACAAATATGGCAGCATGTGGTGGATTAGTTGCAGCAATGATTTTAGCTGCAATCTTATACACTAAAGTGGATTTAACATTAGCTTTAAATGGAGCGCTTGCTGGTCTGGTTAGTATAACTGCTGGTCCTGATGTGGCTACCCCATTACAAGCAATACTCATTGGCGCTATTGGCGGTATTCTCTGTACTCTTGCAATACCTATTCTAGACAAACTTAAAATAGATGATGTTGTTGGCGCTATATCAGTTCATTTAGTTGCTGGTATATGGGGAACTTTAGTTGTTGGTATACCTGGATTAAATGGAAGTGGTGACTTCATGACTCAACTTTATGGAGTTGTTGCCATAGGTTTCTTTGTTAGCGTTATAAGCGCAGTTGTTTGGTTGGCACTCAAAGCTACAATTGGGTTAAGGCCTTCCGATGAAGAAGAAATGATAGGATTAGATGTCTCAGAATTAGGAATGGAGGCTTATCCTGAATTTAGAAATTAGTCATTTTGTTCTCCTCCCACGTTAGAAATATGACTAATTATTATCACCGCGTTTTTTGAGGCGCGGTGATTTTATTTTAGAGCTTCTTCAATAAAATCAAGTCGATCTTGCCCAAAAAACATCTCATCACCAACAAAAATTGTAGGTGCGCCAAAAGCACCTTTTTGAACAGCTTCTTCAGTATTTTTAATCAATATATCTTTTACATTCTGATCGGAAACTCTATTCATAAAATCTTCAGGATCAAAACCGCCATTCTTAAGAACTTCACCAATAATTTCAGGATTATTCATATCTTTAGGATTGATCCACATAGAGTCAAAAATTGTTTTTAAGTAACCATCAAAATCACCGTCTAGTTGATAGGAAACTGCGCCTCTCATCAAAGCTAGTGTATTGACAGGAAAAAAAGGATTGTTCTGGAAAGGAACGCTATATCTTTTTGCAAATCTCGGTAAATCAACACCATAATAAGCCCCTTTTGCTGGAATTGCAGCAGGAGTTTGATTCCCTGTTGCTTTAAAAATACCACCTAAAAGAACAGGTTTATATTCAAGTTCAGCAGAATTTCTTTCTGCAATTAGAGGAAGTTGTGTTGAAGCGAGATATACAGTTGGGCTACCAAAATCAAAACAGAAAACTATTTTTTTTGTCATATAAATCTCCTTTAAAGATCTCTTAGTAAATGTCCACCGTCCACGACAAGTGTTGAGCCTGTTATGTATGATCCAGCCTCAGTAGCAAGTAGAAGAATAGGGCCTTTCAGTTCCTCTAAATTACCAGCTCTTCTCATTGGTACTCTTTTTATCATAGGAGTACTCATATCTGAATCTAAGAAATCGCTATTTAGAGCTGTTCGAAAATAACCTGGAGCAATAGCATTAACTCTTACACCGTGCTTTGCCCATTCCAGCGACATTTGACGAGTCATATGTGTCAATGCCGCTTTAGATATTGCATAAATTCCATTCCCTTTTTGAGCGGCTTCCCCTGTTATAGAAGAAACATTGATAATAATTCCTTCTTTTTGGTCTTTTTCAAGTCTTTGTTTTAACCAAAACTTTGATAATGCCCAAGGACCTCTCAAATTTGTATTAATTACATTATTCCATTCATCTTCAATATGGCTATCCAATGTTCCAACCACTGTCATCCCCGCGTTGTTAACTAATAGATCAATAGATTCAAATTTTTTATTAATTTCATTAAGACAACTTTCTATAGATGATTCATCTGTTACATCTAGGGAAAAAATTTCAACCTTCGATTCTTTATTATTAAGAAATGATTGAGTTTCTTCTAATTTTTCTTTACGCCTTGCAGCAAGAGCCAAATTAGCTCCAGCTTCATATAAAGTTTTTGCTATTTCTTGACCTAAGCCACTGCCAGCGCCTGTAACCAGAGCTGTTTTACCTTCTAAACTGAATATATTATCTTGGCTCATTGAAAACTCCTATAGCTGCAGCTGTCATTGCTGAAACACCTGTTTTAAGTGTTGGAACTGGATCTGGTGCAAATAAAGGAGAGTGGTTTGTTGGTATAGATATTTCACCTTTTTCAAATTTTTCCCAATCTGAAAGGGATGGACCACCTATCCAAAAAAGAAATGTTGGAATTTTTGGTTCAACTCTTCCGAATCTTCCAAAATCCTCTCCTCCCATTACTGGAGGTGCTTCAAAAACATTATTTTCACCGATAGAATTCTTAATATGCTTAATTACAATATCCACAAAATCAGGAGTATTATAAAGAGCAGGAGTGTATTCATCTCTTAGCTTTAATGTTGGCATTCTATCTTCAGGAATACCCATTGAAATTGCCTCTCCTCTAATAATTCTTTTAATTTTTGAAATAATTTTTTCTCTAACTTCATCGGTATATGATCGAAGGGTCAATTGAAGTTTAACTTCATCAGATATTATGTTGTGTTTGAAGCCACCATGAATAGAACCAACTGTAACTACAGCAGGATCTAAAGGATCTATTTCTCTACTTACAATTGTTTGAAGTGCTAAAACTATTTTTGATGCGAGCACTATTGGGTCTTTTGCAGTATGGGGATATGCTCCATGACCTCCAACACCATATACAGTTATATCGGCCATATCAACATTAGCCATAGCATAGCCTTTATGATAGGCAACCTTTCCAGCCGGTAAAGTACTTCCTACATGCAGCGCTAAATTATAATCAGGGCGTGGAAATTTTTCAAACAAGCCTTCTTCAAGCATTCTTGCAGATCCTTGTCCTCTTTCTTCCGCAGGTTGAAAAATTATCATTAATGTTCCAGACCATTTGTCTTTGTTTTTAATTAATTCTTTTGCTGTTCCAACAGCTACAGCCATATGAACATCATGCCCACATGCATGCATGACATAGACTTCATTTTTATTAGTATAAAGTGATCTAACTTTTGATGAGTAATCCAATCCTGTTTTTTCTTTTACTGGAAGACCATCCATATCTGCTCTTATCATCAGGACTGGCCCATCTCCATTTCTATAAAGCGAAACTACACCTGTCTTCGCAAATCTCTTTGTAACTGAAAAACCTAACTCTTCCATTTGTTCAGCTAACAAATCTGAGGTTTTATATTCTTGCCAAGATAGTTCCGGGTTTGCATGTAAATGTTTATAAAGATCTAATATTTCATCCGCATAAGAATAATTTCCTATAAATAGAAGGATAAAAAGAAAAGAAAATATTTTATTAAGGAACTTCATTATTAATAATTCTCAATCTTATCTTCTACCGCATAACCCTCAAAAGGAATTAATATCTGTCTTTTAAAAGTACAAATAACTTTTCCATCTTGGTTTGTACCAGTAGTTTTTATTGTTACTATCCCTTGACCTTCTCTGGTTTTGCTCTCTCTTTTTTCTAAAACTTCAGACGATCCATATATGGTATCCCCATGAAAAACTGGGGCAGTAAATTTCACCTCATCCATTCCGAGATTAGCTATGGCTTTTTGACTGCAATCAGAAACGCTCATTCCAATTAAAAGCGATAAGGTGTAAGGAGAAACAACAAGGTTTTTACCAAATTCTGTAGCTTTAGCGTATTCAGCATCAAAATGAATAGGATGAGTATTTAATGTCATTAGAGTGAATTGATGATTATCATATTCTGTAATCGTTTTACCAGGCCTATGATCATAAACATCACCAACTTTAAAATCTTCAAAATATCTTCCGAATTTTTCTCTATAATGATTAGGTTTAATTTCTTTAGTATTTTTAATCATTCAAATATTTCCATCTTAAATTTAAGAAATAAAGTTAAGCATTTTTTTTTAAAGAAAACTACACCTTCTTCTTTATAAGTTACTTTTAGTGATTATCTTGTTTTTAGATGTTTTTTTAAATTAAATAATAAAATATCTTTTATTTCCTTATTTTTCTTTTTTGAAAAAAAAGACATATTTCTCCAAAACCCAAATGAAAGAATGTGAAGTATGGCTTCTTGCTCTCTTTCATCTTTATTTTTAATTTCTGGAAGAATTTTAATAATATTTTTTCTATGCAATTTATGCATATTAATAGCATTTTTATAGACTTGTTCAGATTGTACTATATTTATAGCTGTCCAATAGAATAATTCTTTATTAATAGAGTACATATCGCAAAGATAGGAAATTAATAAATTCATTCTTTTCGTCAAAGAATCTTTTTCAGATATTTTTGGAAAACTATCAATGGTACTTTCTTGTATCCTTATGTGTAACGCTTTAAGCAAAGCATCCTTATCTTTAAAATGTCTGAAAATTGTTCTTGCGCCTAATTTAGTTTCTTTAGCAACAAGATCAAAATTTATATCTTTATTTCCTTCTCGAGCAAGTTTAATTATCGTCGATAAAATATGATCTGATGTGTTTTGACTTCTTAGTTTTCTTCCATCTTTTATTTTATTGGCCATATTAAAAACATTTAACCTTTGTAAATTCAGATAAATAATTTACTCAAAACTTAGTCTTAAATATATATAACAATTTCAAGTTTATTTTTTATTTTGGCGCGCTTCGTAAGCTTCTTTTTTCTTTAAATATTCTTCTTCAGATAGTGCATGCCATCCTATACAATTTTCAATTGGTGATCTCCCACATCCGCATTTAGGTACTTCGTTCATTTTATATAACCCCCGTATTATAAAATTTAATTGACAGTATAACTGTCATATTTAATTGACAGTATAACTGTCATATTATATTTATATACTAAATGCAACTTTTTTAGGAGTAATTATGGTAAAAAAAATATTATCAACCTTTGAAACACTAACAATTTTTATTGTTATTATTTTATTTACTTCAAGCCTCTACGCGGTCAGCAACCAGAAGGTTAATTACTCTGAAATAAAATCAGGAGTATTAAGAACTCCGGACAGTCGATTTGAAAACCTTGTAGATTATCCATTTGAACCTAATTACATGATTATTGACGGTTTAAGAGTTCATTATCTTGATGAAGGACCAAAAGATGCTGATCCAATTATCCTGTTTCATGGAGAACCGACTTGGAGTTATTTATATAGAAAAATGATTCCAGTTTTAACTGAAGCAGGACACAGAGTAATTGTACCCGATATGATTGGATTTGGAAAATCAGATAAATTTATATCGAAATATGACTACAGTTACAAACATCACATTGATGTAATGAAGGAACTTGTAATAAGGTTAGATTTAAAAGACGCCACCCATTTTGGTCAAGATTGGGGTGGATTGGTGGGTTTAAGGGTTGTGGCTGAACTACCTGATCGTTTTGCAAGAGTTGTTGTATCTAATACAGGAATGGTAGCAAGAGATGGCTTTATCGCCTGGCTTTTTGAACGCTTTGTTAGGATTGTTGTTTGGTGGCATGGTCCTGTAACATTTGAAGAATTAAAAGCTGCGCAAGAAGAAGCCCTGACACTTGAAAATCCTACTCCTTTGCAAGGGATAAGAATGTTTTCCAAATGGATGGCTTATTCTTATTATTCTGAAGATATGGATGTTGTTGGCATAATTGAAAACTTTGGAAGAATAGATCTCACAGATGAAGAAGAAAGAGCCTATGAGGCTCCTTATCCAACAGGAGAATATAAGGCAGGAGCTCATGTTTGGCCTTATTTAATTCCAACTCAATTATCAGAGAATGAAGAATATTGGGTCAATGTATATGAGAAATGGGATAAACCTTTTTTAGTGGCATTTGGTAGCGAAGAAAGAGTTACTATTAGAATGAAAGATGATTTTTTAAATAGAATACCTAATCCAACAGTTATAACAGTAGAAGGGGCTGGTCATTTTATTCAAGAAGAAGTAGGCCCTGAACTTGCTAAATTAATTAATGATTTTATTGTAGGTAAAGCTTTGAGATGATTTGGCATTAAAAGATAAAACTATAGTATAATCCCTATGATTCTTTTTAATTGCCCTTGATTTGATATGGAAAATAAAAACCTTAAAATTCTAATAATTTCCTTATGTTTGATAACAACCGGTTGTGCGTCAAATAAAAAGAAATATATTGAAAAATTACCAGATATTCCATCTGGTTGGTCTACTATTTATGAAGGTTCAGAAGATTCTGATGGGTGGGTTAATTCTTTTAAAGATTTAAGTTTATATAATTTAATAAATGAAGCTCTTGAAAATAATAAAGATTTAGGAATTGCCTATGAAAATATAAAAATTGCTAGAGCGCGAGCAGGCGCATCATTGGCACCGCTTCTACCAACTTTAAGCGTTGGCGCTGCTAAAAGCCAAATTTCTTCTACTTACCAAGACTCAACTGGCGAAATACAAAGAAATTATAATTATAGAGAAAGTTTAACGACACAGCTTAATTGGGAGATTGATATCTGGGGAAGATTATCAACTCGATCGAGAGCTTCTTATTTAAATGCGAAAGCTATTTACTCTGATTATGAAGCAGCGAAACTATCAATAGTTGGTTTGACTGCCCAAGCTTGGTATTTATTTTGTGAAGCAAAATTACAGTCGGATTTAGCCGAAAGAAATCTAGAAACAAGAGTTAGTACTCTTAAAAGAGTAGAAAGTAGGTATAAAAAAGGAATTATTCAGAGTAGGGATCTTAGATTAGCTAGATCAGAGGTCGAATCTAGAAAAGCTGAGCTTTTAAATAGAAAAAAAGCAATGACAGAAGCAGCAAGAAATCTTGAAATAATTATTGGAAGGTACCCAAACGCAAAAACAACTCCAAAAACTCTTCCAGAACTTCCAGCTAAACCCATTATTGGTCCACCCGAAGAAGTTTTAAAAAATAGACCAGATATTGTTAGTTCGGAAATTCAACTTGAGCAAGCAGGACTTGAAGTTACTGCAGCTCGTTTAGCTTTCCTTCCTAGTTTAAATATTACTGCTCAGTGGTCTACATCGGAAAAAAATTGGTCCGATGCTTTTAACCCAGATAGGCTTGCTGGCAATATAATTGGAAGCCTTACACAATCTATTTTTCAAGGCGGGACAAGGATAGCTCAAAGTAAAATTACTGAATCTCAAATGAGAATAATTTTAAATCAATATGCTAGGACTTTATTGGGCGCGGCAAGAGAAATAGAGGATGCAATTTATGCTGAGAATATGCTTCTAGAAAGAGAAAATGCTTTAGCTAACGCATTTGAAGAAGCAAAAGCTGCAGAAGAATTAACAATTGATCAATATAATAAGGGTGTAGCAACGATTTTTGAACTATTAGATTCACAATCCAGAAGTTTATCTTCTGAAAGTTTATTAATTAATTCTCATTTATTAAGAATTACTAATCGTATTAAGCTTCACCTAGCCATATCTTCGCCATTATTTAGAGGGATATAGTACGAATGAGAAGTTTAATTAGGATAATTATTAATTCTAGATATTTACCAATACTAATTATAATTTTTGGATTCTTTATATCATTCATAATTTCTTCATTAGAACCTCAGCCTAACAAAGGGATAGAAATTCCTAAACCAACCGCTGTATTTTATGAAATTCCAATAAAGAAAGATGTAACTTTAAAAGTAAATACTAATGGAGAAGTAAGATCTGTTACAGAAATAAATGTAATTCCACAAGTTAGTGGAAGAATTACTGAGGTTGCAGATGAGTTTATTGATGGAGGTAACATTAAGAAGGACCAACCACTCATTTGGATTGATAATAGAGATTATAAACTTGCTGTTATTTCAGCAGATTCTAGGGTCGCCCAAGCTAAAAAACTTTTAGAAAGAGAAATTGCCGAAAGTGAGTTAGCGAAAAAAGATTGGGAAGAATTAGGCGAAGGAGAAGCAAGTCCACTTACATTAAGAATACCTCAGTTAGAAGAAGCAAGGGCCATTTTAAATGCCGCTAAAGCCGATCTAGAAAAAGCAAAATTAAATTTAGAGAGAACTGTTATTTCCTTACCATTTGATGGATTAATTAAGAGAAAGAATGCAGGAATTGGTCAGTATGTAAATGCAGGTTCAATTCTCGGTTCAGCATTTTCAACTGAAAAAGTTCTTATAGCTTTACCTTTAACAGATACAGAGTTGTCTTATCTAGGTTTACCTTTGGGTTATGAGGCTGAAAGTTTCTTTAAGGGGCCAAAGGTTGTTTTTAAATCTTTTGTTTCCAGGAAAAATATAGAATGGGTCGGCAGATTAACAAGAATATCAGGATCAATAGATAGCCAAACTAGATTAGTTTATGCATATGCCGAAGTTTTAAATCCTTATGATGCAGAACCTCCATTAGCTATAGGAACTTATGTTGATGCTGAAATAGATGGAAACTTTATAACGGATGGATATTTAGTTCCAATTTCAGCAATTAAAAATGAAAATAAAATATATATTATTGATCAAGATAATAAATTAAGAATTAAAGAAATTGAAATATCTGGAACAGAAGACGAAAATGTTATTGTTAAAGGTATAAACGATGAGGATATGGTTATAGTATCAACATTAAATTCTGGAATAGAAGGAATGGAACTCACTCCAATGTTATTAAGTAAAGATAGGGGCTCTTAATTTAATGTATAATTTGATTTCATGGTGGGCAAGAAACCCAAAAGCTGCAAACTTACTAATGGTTGGAATTATAATAGTTGGAGTAGCTACATTCTCAAGAATTGAGCAAGAAGTCTTTCCAAAAATTTCTCCTCCAATCGTATCAATTCATTATACCTGGCCAGGAGCATCGCCAAAGGAGGTTGAAGACCAAATTCTTGTTCGAGTAGAGGAATCTATAAGGGATATAGAAGGAATAGATAAAATAAGAGGCTTTGCTCAGGAAAACTTTGGAGGAATATATATTGAAGCTTTTCCAGAAGTGGAACTAGATTACTTAATACAAGAGGTTAAAAGGGAAGTAGATGCAATTGTTTCAATACCTTATGATGTTGAACCACCTGTTGTCGATGACGCATCTTTCCAATTTCCTGTTATTGCTATTAATATATCAGGAGATGTCTCTGAAAAATTGCTTGCTAAAACGGCTCGAGATTTAAGGGATGAATTATCTCTTGAGCCTCATATAGATGTAGTCGAAATTTTAGGTTACAGAAAAGAGCAAATATCCATTGAATTATCTGAAACAGCAATGCGTAGGTATAGTGTTAATTTTGATGATGTAGCTAATGCCATAAAAAAAAGCTCCATTAATTTATCTTCAGGAAATATTAAATCTGATACTGGAACTTTACAGTTAAGTACAAGAAATCTTGGTAACACCTTAGAAGATTTTAATGAGATAGTAATTCTTCAAACTCCAGATGGAGGAAAAATAAAAATTGTAGATGTAGCAACTGTTATTGATGGCTTTGATGATAAGGATTCAAGAGATTTTTTTATTGATGTTGGAACAGAAAGAACTACTCAAACAAAAGGCCTGATGGTCATGTCTTCTGATAACATGAATGTTGTAAAAACTTCTAAATCAGCAAGAAATTGGATAGATAAAATCCAAGACGATCTTCCTGAAGGGGTTTCACTAAATCTATGGACAGACCAATCAAATTTGTATCGCGATAGGATGAGTTTAATCTTAAGGGCGGCTTACGGCGGATTAATTCTGGTGTTTATTATTTTAATGCTTTTTTTAAGGCCAAAAGTTGCCATTTGGTGTTCAGTTGGAATAGGAACCGCCTTTACTGGAGCTCTGATATTTCTTCCAGGTATGGATATTTCTTTAAACATTATATCCCTATTCGCCTTCCTGTTGGTAATTGGAATAGTCGTGGATGATGCTGTAATAGTTGGTGAGAATATACATCTTGAATATGAAAGAGGTAGAATTGGTACTGATGCAGCTATCACTGGTGCTTATTTGGTTTCAAAACCTGTCTTTTTTGCAGTTATTACTACTATGATAGCTTTTTTACCTTGGTTATTCTTATCTGGTTGGCAAGTTCAATTTGTAAGAAATATATCATTTATAGTTTTGTTTGCTCTAGCATTTTCTCTCATAGAGGCATTTTTTATTTTACCATCCCATCTTGCTAACCTTAAGCCTTATGAAGCTAAAACGAGATTTTCAAAATTTCAAAAAAAATTCGCGGATGGAATTGTTAATTTTGGAAAGACAAAATATATGCCAGTCTTAGTATCAGCACTGAGAAGGAGATATACTGCTTTAGCCTGTTTTTTTTCAATCTTGATAATTGTTTTTTCAATATCTTCATCTAATTGGATTTCTAGGAGTTTTTTCCCAGATGTTGAGGATGATGAAATGCAGTTACAAATCAGTTTACCTTCCGGTTCACCCTTTTCAAGAACTGAAGAGATTGGAAAAAAAGTTGAAGAAGCTGGTTATCAAACAATCCAGCATTATAAAGGCATAGATAACACTATAACAGGTATGATTATTACTATGGAAGAAAATACCTTACTTGGTTATATAAATCTTCACGAACCTTCTGTAAGAGAATCTTCAACTAAAGAAGTTGCGGATGTTTTCAGAGAATATATTGGCGATATTCCTGATGCAGAAAGTTTTACTATAGGTACACAAATCGGAAGAAATCAATCCTCTGCTGATTTGGAATTTAATATAACCTCTTCTAGTTCTGAAAATTTAATTTCGTCCAGTGAAGAATTTATGGATAAATTAAGATCTTACGATGCAGTTTATAATGTAAGTACCAGTTTAAATAGTGCCGCTACAGAACTACAAATTTCTTTAAAACCTAATGCTGAAAAGATAGGATTAACTCTGGCTGAAATTTCTCGTCAATTAAGACAAGCGTATTATGGTGAAGAGGTACAGCGTTTGCCTCGTGATGGGGATGATGTAAGAGTTATGGTTCATTATCCAAAAAAATTAAGAAGATCAATTGATAGCCTTACTAAATTTAGAATCAGAACTCCAGATGGAAGAGAGGTTCCTTTTATGTCAGTAGCCAGCGTTATACAATCTCCTGGTATAACAAAAATTGAAAGAATTGATGGTAAAAAAAGCGCCACAATTAGTGCTTGGGCGCAGGATGGTCAGCAATCTAAAGTCTTAACCGACTTTAAAGAAAATTTTATACCTATTTGGGATAAGAAATATACGGATGTATCTTGGCAACTTTCAGGAGAAAGACAGGGTGAAGATGAATTCTTTGCAGAAATTGTTTTTCTGAGCATGGTAGCTTTTCTGGCAATGTTTGCATTATTATCGATATCATTTAGGTCATATTTCTTACCGCTCATAATTTTATCAGCGCTACCCTTTGGTTTTTGCGGAGCGATTATTGGACATATCATATTTGGAAAAGGTCTCTCAATGATTTCGTATTGGGGAATTGGTGCTGCTTGTGGAGTTGTAATAAATGATAATTTAGTCTTGGTTGATTACATTAATAGGGTAAGGAAAAGTGGAAAACATCTTTTAGAGGCTGTGATAGAAGCTGGAGTCGTTAGATTTAGACCAATTATTATTACTTCTATAACAACTTTTGTTGGTTTAATGCCAATAATGTTAGAACCATCAGTTCAGGCAAATTTCCTTAAACCTGCTGTGATTTCGCTGTCTTGCGGTGTTGTTCTTTGTGCGCCAGTAACACTAATTTTAGTTCCATGCTTAATGGTTGTTGGCGCTGATATAGTCGATGTTGTAAATAAAATCCCTAACTTTCTAAGAAAACAATTTAGTGTAAGCTCTACATAAAATTTCATTCTTATTTTATAATTTGACTATCTCGGCATAATTTTGGCATAATTTATTGCTAACTTAATATTAAGTAACTTCTTAATTTATTATTAGAGGCGATTATGATGAATCCTTTAATTAGGACATACAAATATACTATCGATTGGATAAACTCAAAAGGTGAGGCAATGCAAAATGTTATTGATGCCTCATCTATGCAAGAAGCCATGAAGAAACTTCAGCTATGGACTGGAGAAGTTTTTAGTAAAAGCGGCTCTGGAAAACCAAGATTTGTTAATATTATTGAATCGGATAACGGTAAATAAAGCATAAATGAATAAAGACGAATTCAAAAAAGTAGCTTATCCAGAAACATATGCTGATGAAAATAAGCTTCATGAAATTCTTACTTTTATGAGAAAAGAAGATCCTGTTACTTGGGTTGAGCCTGAAGGTTACAGGCCTTTTTGGGCAGTAACAAAGCACTCAGACATTACAGAAATTGAGAAGAAAAATGATTTCTTTATAAATGACCCTAGAACCACTCTGATGGATATTCCAACTGAAGAAGCTATTAAAGAATTTACAGGGGGCAATCATTTACTTTTAAGAACTTTAGTTCACATGGATAATCCTGATCACAGAGCTTTTAGGGCTTTAACTCAAAAATGGTTCGCTGCACCTAATGTAGAGTCTTTAAGAATAAATATTAGGGAAATAGCTAAAGAGTATGTAGAAAAAATGATTGCTAATGGAAATGAGTGTGACTTTGTAAAAGATATCGCAATTTATTATCCTCTTAGAGTAATTATGTCGATATTAGGGGTTCCTAAAGAAGATGAAGGAAAGATGTTAAGACTTACCCAGGAATTATTTGGTGGTAAGGATGAAGAAATGATTAGAGATACAGAAGGAGAAGAGTCACAAACAAACACTATTACTGATTTTTTTGAATATTTTACCGCGCTGACTGAAGAGAGAAGAAAAAATCCTACAGACGATGTTGCTAGCGTTATTGCTAACGGTAAAATAAATGGTGAGCATTTAGGTCATCTTGAGGCAATGTCTTATTACATAATAATTGCAAGTGCAGGTCATGATACAACATCTTCTTCAACCGCCGGGGGTGTTCTAGCATTAATTGAAAATCCTGATGAATTAAGAAAATTAAGAGATAACCATTCTCTTATAACAAGTGCTGTAGAAGAAACTATAAGATGGGTTACTCCTGTTAAGAGTTTTTTCAGAACAGCAACAGAGGATTGTAACTTTAAAGGGCATGAAATAAAAAAAGATGATTCACTTCTTTTAATTTACCCATCAGGTAATAGGGATGAAGAAGTATTTGATAATCCATTCGATTTTAAGGTAGATAGAAATCCAAATAAACATTTAGCTTTTGGTCATGGAGCACACCTTTGTATAGGTAAGTATTTAGCAAAAATGGAAATGGAAATTTTTTATGAAGAATTATTTAGTAAAATTAAAAGCATTGAATTAAATGGCGATCCTGAATGGGTTAAGGCTAGTTTTGTTTCTGGTTTAAAATCATTGCCAATTAGATATACTTTATATTAAGATTTATAAATGAAAACTTTTCCTCAAATTTTAGAAGAAGCAAATAAAGCTGTCCCTAAGATAAGTCCTGAAGAAGCAAAATCTCTTCAAGATGAAGGAGCTTTAATAATAGATATAAGAGAAGCTGAAGAATTGAAAGTTTCTGGTAAAGTTAAAGGTGCTTATCATATACCGAGAGGATTACTAGAGTTTCAAACAAAATTAGTTAACCCAAACGGCTTAGATGGATTTGTTCCAGAAAATAAGATTATTCTTTACTGCGCATCGGGAGGAAGGGCTGCTCTAGCAGGTAAATCTTTAAAAGATATGGGTTTTGAATCTGTTTTTAATATTGGCGGTTTAAAAGATTGGGTACAAGCAAATCTACCTATAGAAAAATAATTTATCTAAAATTTCATCATTCCATAATCATCAGCAGGTTCAGGAAGATTTTTAGGATCATGAGTTTTTCCGTTTAGCTCTGTATCCAAGAATTCATAGACTTCAGTAATAATTGAATCATTAATCTTAAATATTTGACAATAAGTTGCTTCGAATATCTCATTCTTAAGAGTTTCTGCTTTTCCTGTCATTAAGCCGACAACACTTCCTTCATCAGCACACATTATTTTCCATTTTTCAGCGAAAACGACAGTTTCCTGTTTAAAGGACATCATTACTGAGGGAACTAATATTCCATACACTCTATCTCTACCTTCCCACCTTCCAGAAAACGGACCGGTACCAATGACATGAAATATTACATCTTCACTCATGAGATCTAATACGGAATCAAAATCACCACTATTGATTGATGTATAATAATTTTCGGCAATTTTTCTGTTTATTTCAACTTTGCTCATTTCTTTCCCTTTTGTTATTGTTTAGTTATTATTTTATTTCTATAAGACTAATGATAAGCAGTCAAAAAAATAAGGAGTATTTAAATGCCTATACCTTTTAATTTTCGTTTAACTGAATTCCCAGAAGAAGCGGAAGTCCTAAGAATAGAAGTGAGAGAATTTTTATCAACTGCTTTAGCTGATGTACCAAAAGAAACTCGTGCAGAAACTTGGTATGGTGCTGATGAAGAATTTAGTAGAAAAGTTGGAGAAAAAGGTTGGATAGGGTTAAGCTGGCCAACTGAATTTGGCGGCGCAGGCCGATCAGCTATGGAACGTTATGTTATGCTGGAAGAAATGCTTACAGCTGGTGCGCCTGTTGGAGCGCATTGGATTGCCGATCGTCAATCTGGGCCACTAATTATCAGATATGGAACTCCAGAGCAGCAAGAGAAAATTTTACCTGGAATTTTAAAAGGCGAGACATATTTTTGCATAGGAATGTCTGAACCTGATTCAGGATCTGATCTTGCCGCTTTACGTACTAAGGCTGAAAAAAAGGGTGATAAGTATATTGTAAATGGAACAAAGTTATGGACATCTGGAGCTCAACGTTGCCAGTACATGATAGCATTATTTAGAACATCTAAAGAAGAAGATAGGCATGGAGGTCTAAGTCAGTTTATTGTAGATCTTACTCTTCCGGGAGTTACGATACGTCCAATAATTGATTTAGCAGGTAGACATCATTTTAACGAAGTTGTTTTTGAGGATGTTGAGGTTTCAGAAACAATGCTTGTAGGCAAAGAAGGGAATGGCTGGAATCAAGTTACTGCTGAATTAGCTTTAGAAAGATCAGGACCAGAAAGATATTTATCTAGTTATGCATTACTACAAGAGTTGGTTAAAGAATTTTCTGAAAGAAATGATAATGAAGGTGTCACAGAAATAGGTAGACAAATGGCGCATTTAACTACTCTCAGACAGATGTCTGTTTCAGTTGCTGGAATGTTAAATGATGGTGATAATCCTGCATTAGAAGCTTCTGTAGTTAAAGATTTAGGCGCTGTTTTTGAACAAGACTTACCTAATATAGCAAATCGATTGATAGAATTAGAGCCCGATAATAAAGGAAATGATTTTCAAAAATATCTAGCAATTTTAACTCAAATTTCTCCTTCTTTTTCTTTAAGAGGTGGAACACGTGAAATTTTAAGAGGAATAATTGCTCGAGGGTTGGGTCTAAGATAATGAGTAACGAAACATCACAGCTATTATCTGATACGGCAGAAAAACTCTTTAGCGATCATGTTACCAAAAATTGTATTGAAGAAGCAGAAAAAGGAATTTGGCCTGATACACTCTGGAACGAAGTTGTTGATAATGGTTTAAATTTAATTCTTGTTCCCGAGGATTTAGGAGGCGTTGGAGGAACATGGATGAATGCTGGTATTCTTTTCAAAGCGAGCGGAAGATATCAAGCGCCAATACCTTTAGCAGAAAATATTGTTGCTGCTTTTATTTTAAGTCTAGGAAATATTTCTTCGCCGGAAGGTGCATTATTAACATTATTAGAAGGCGCTTTTGTTTCTGAGAATGGTTTAGTTTCAGGAACATCGCCTCGTGTTCCTTTCTCATCAAACTCCTCTCACGGAGTCCTCTTATTTGAAGAGAATAATGATATAAAAGTAGGATTAGTTGAATTAGATAAAAATAATATTGAAGAAAATAACAATATTGCGCTAGAAAGCCGTGGAAATATAACACTAAATAATATTGAGCCTCTAGAAAGTAATATAATTGATTGTGACCCAGAATTAATACACAAAATTGGAGCTCTAATGCGCTCAAATCAAATGGCAGGAGCATTGGAGTCAATACTTGAGCAATCGGTTAGATATGCGAATGAAAGAATCCAATTTGGTCGACCTATAGGAAAATTCCAAGCTATTCAACAAGATCTTGCAGTTCTTTCTACTCATGTTGCTGCATCATCTGTTGCTGCAGATTATGCGAGTTTTTGCATGGATAAAGGTGATCCAGATTTTGCTATAGCTGTTGCAAAAAGTAGAATTGATGATGCTATATCTATTGGAGCAGGAATTGCACATCAAGTACATGGCGCTATTGGATTTACTTACGAGCACGGACTTCATTTTGCAACTAGAAGATTATGGTCCTGGAGATCAGAATTTGGGACGGGTAGTGAGTGGTCAAAAATAATTGGCCAAAAAGCCATATCAAATGGAGCTGAAAAATTTTGGCCTTCTATTACTTCAGGTAATTTAGATATATGACAGCCAATGATAAAGAATGGCGATATTATGAAGATATTGAGATTGGCGAAGAAAGAAAATCCAAATCTTTAAAAATTTCAGAAAAAGATATCCTAGATTTTGCTAATAAGTATGATCCACAATGGTTTCACGCAGATGTTGATAAGGCAAAAGATTCTAGTTTTAAAGGTTTAATTGCTAGCGGTATTCACGCAGCTGCCATATGGAGACTTTTAGATCATGATGCAAATGGAGATATTAAGTTTGTTTGTGGTTTAGGTTGGGATAATGTTCGATGGAATAATCCTTTAAGGCCTGATGATGAAGTTTATGTTTGGTCAAAATGTATCTCAAAAAATGATACTTCTTCAAAAGAAAGGGGTGTAGCAAATTTTGAACATGCCTTAAGAAGAAATGATGATTTAGATATTTTAACTTTTAAAGGTACATGCTTAATATATAAGAAAGGTTATTAAATATATTAATTAGTAATTTCAAAATTTAATAAAACATTACCAGCAAGACGACCACCATATTGATAACCTGAATTAATGAATAAGTTATCGCCTACAATAACCGGACCATCTGATTCTATTGAACCACCTTGAGAAGGTATTTTTGTAAGGGAACTAAAGTCTATGGCTGTATTAAATTCCCATAAAAGTTTTCCTGTTTCTTTATTTAATACATAGATCCAGCCATCAAAACCACCACCAACAACCACATCATTTGTAGCTGATAAAGCTGCAGATATACCAATATCACATGCAGGTTTTTTATTATCAGGGCATCTATCTATAGGGGTAAATTTCCAGTTTAGTTTTCCAGTCAAACCATCAAGAGAGTAAATTCCCGGAGTTGCAGGACCTGGAAATTTATTAATAAAATTTGTGTCCGCAACTGCTGCAAAAACACTCTTATTATCTGTCGTCATTCCCCAATGCACTCCTCCAGCAAATCCTCCTTTTCCTATTCTTTTTGCCCATAAAAGTTTTCCATTATTATTTGCATCTAATGCATAAACATGACCGGATTTCCTTCCAGCAAATAAAATACTATTTTTATTATCAATATCAGCAAGAATTACTGACGCGCCAAAATCCCAATCCGGACCATCTTGGGCAGGACAATTTGCATCTGCCTCAACAAAACAACCCATATTCCATGCATCACCTTCTTCTGCCTGATAAACCCAAACAATACCGCCTTTATCTTTGCTAATAGCAATTATAGAATCACTCGTATCTGATGCAGGTGAAGAGTATGACTCTCCTGTACCAAAATATATTAGGTTCCTTTTGTTATCTAAAGTAGGTGAATTCCAAACAGGTGCTCCAGATGGCGCTAATATTTCTATTCCCATATTATTATATTCTCCTGTTGGCTTTGGAGGAACAGGAATGGAATAAGTAGTCCATATTTCTTTTCCTGTGTCAGCATCTAAAGCCATAACTCCACCTCTAAATGTACAGCATTGATATTCTGGATCAGCTCCATCAGCCCATTCTCTTGAAGAAAGAGGAACATAAATAATATTATTATCTACCCTTACTGATCCAGTTAAAATTACACGCGGATGATAACGTAAGGATTTAACCCAAATTTTATTTCCGTTTAGAGGATCGATTTTGTAAATATTGCCTTCATAATCTCCAACATAGACATAATTTCCTTGTTCTGAAAAACTTATAGCTGGAGCAGATCTAATTTCTCCATCTGTTTTAGTTCTCCATCTTACGCACCCTGTTTCTTTATCCAAGGCGTACAAAAATAGGTTTTGACCACCTACAAAAATTGTATTTCCTGCTATAGATGGTTGCGAGCGAGCTCTAGTTGCAGAAGGGTAAGCAAAAACCCACTTTAATTTTAAATTCTTTGCATTTGAACTATTTAAATTTGATTTTGTATATCTCGTGTTCTCTTTATCATAACCCCATTCTAAATATGCACTATCTTTAGAGAGATTAATTTCTTCAACATCATTAGTACAAAAATTAGGTTCGGGAAGATTACCTGATATTTTTCCACCAGTAATATACTCTGATAGTTGAATTTTTTGGTTGGTTGATAAACCTTCTGCTTGACTAGACATAATCCCATTTAAGGTGCTGAAAATATAATCTGGAGACATAACTTGAAATGTAGTTAGGTGAGGAGCTCTTGGTACACCACCGCTGTGACAATCAATACACCTATCAGAAAAAATTTCTGCTGATTTTGAGTCAACTGTTCCACTTAATAAAATCGAAGAACTCTCGCTTTCAGCATTTGCTGAACCAAAAATATTAGATGAATCAAAAAGAACAGCTAATAGTAAAAAAATAGCAAATAAGTAACGCATTAAATTTTTTAAGACCCTTTTCTTAGTGCTTGCCACCAGTCCTGCATTACAACTGCGTGATCTTTATCATATTGCTTTGCAAGTTCAGGGGCATCATCAGGAACTTCTTGGGTTTCTGTAGAACCTAGTTTTGAGGCACCATCTACCGGATCGAGCCATTCAAGATCTAGATCCGCAATAATATCACCATAATTCCCAGCCGCAGATTCATGATGCTCACTAATTTGATGGGTAATCAAAAAATCCAAATACGATGGATATGCTAATAAGGTATAGTAAGATCCTTTTTCTCTTCCTCGCCAATATTCGTAATGAATAACAGAATCTTCATTATCATGAGTTTTTTCATACAGTTCTCTTGAGATTTCTTCGAATTTTTCTTCATTTCCTTCAATAATCTTTATGTGCGCCAACAATGTAGACATTAACTTTTCTCCTTTATTACTAATATAGTTTTCTATACTTATCGTTATTTGTTCTAAGATCAACTCCAGAGAAAAGCCCTTGTAAATCTCCTCTTATATCTCCGGAATGTGCAGGGAAGTTTGCATCTAAGATATATAAACGACGACTTATTTTCCAACCATCCGATGTTTTAGTAAATTCATCATGATACCTGCCGCAATAAACATTTACATTTGGAATATGACCATCAACAACATCACCCCCAACAGTTAAACCATAACTTTCTACTTCAGCTTTATCCCCATTAAGTTCTATTGTAATGTTAGCTATATGATGCCAAGTATGTCCGTTTTTTTCAATTTCCATAACAACTGGAATAAAACCTTTGGCATCACCTGCATAAAATCCATAATCAATAAAACCCTCTTCGACAAAACATGTTTTTAAAAGATCTTCATCAACCCAATCAAGAGCTCGGCAATATCTTGTTAGACAAGCTTCAATTTCTTGATAGGCTTCAACTTTTTCTAATCTCTTTTCTAAATCAGGCATAATTCCTCCTAAATTTAAATTAATACAGTAAAGCTAAGTTTAATAATCATCAATGCTAATATGGCCCAACTAAGAATAAATAAAGTAAATCTTATCCAAACTAGATTCACAGTAGATTGATAAATTGAATGTATTAATCGGATAATAAAATAAATCCATGCACAGCCAAGGTAGAAAATATCCGTTAAATTAAGTGCCCAAATAATAAAAGTTAGCGCATAAAATACAGTAGGTTGTTCATATAAATGATTGTAATTATCCGCAACTCTCTCAACTTTACTTGGAAATATACCGCCTAATTTTGAAGGGTGCGAAAGATCTTGAAGACTTATGCCTTTTTTTTCAATTACTTTTGATGCTGGGATTCTTGTTGCGTACATCCATATCATCATAAAAAAGGTTAGTATAATCATGCATATTGCTGGATTTAATATTAGGTTATTCATTATTTATCCTTTCTATTTTTTTGTATTTTTTCTAACTCTGTAGTAAATTTTTATTTAGTCAATAAATTTGGCTTAGATAATTTGGGGGAATTACTATGAGTGTAGTGCTTAAGCAATTAAATGATGCTGAAATCGTATCAGATGCCGGAGATATTATTAAAGATACAAACAAAATGGAATGGATCGAAGTTGGAGGCGGTTCTCGCTTTAAGGTTCTTAGAGCATGTCTAAAAACAGGAGACTGGACTCTTTATGTTCAAATGGATCCAGGAGCAGCTTTTCAAGCTCATAGACATCAAGGAAGTGGAGAGTTTTTTGTTACCAAGGGAGAATTAATTTATGATATAGGAACTGCTCCTGCTGGAACATATGGATTTGAACCAGTATATGCGGAACATTTTGATGCAAAATGTGAAGTATTAACTGAAATGTATTTTAGTGGACGTGGATCTGTGACATATTTTGATGAAAATAAAAATATTGACTGGATTTTAGATTCTGAATGGCTTCATAAACTTGCTTTAGGTGAAGTTGAGTTGGATGTTAGTCCAAAAGATTAATGAGCAATAAAGAAAAATTTAATTATAAGAAGGGCTGGAAAAACAATCCAGAAGGAAAGGGTTTAGAGAAGAAAACTCTCTACGAAGACTTTGGTACTGAGCGGATAGACCCAGAACGTTACCATTCTAAGGAATTTATGGATTTGGAATGGGAGAAGGTTTGGACTAAGACTTGGCTTATGGCATGCGCTTCAAGTGATATAAAAAGTATTGGAGATTATTTCAATTTCAATATTGGTAAAGAATCTATAATTGTAATGCGTTCTTCTGAAGGTACGGTAAGTGCTTTTTATAATGTCTGTCCTCATAGAGGTAATAAATTGCTTTTTGAAGATTTTGGGTTTGTTAAGGATATAGGATGTATGTTTCATGGTTGGAAATTTAATCTTGATGGCACTAATAAATTAGTTTCAGATTCTGAAACTTTCCGCGAGGAGGTCCTCTGTTATGATTTGGATCTTTCTAGAATTAAGGTTGAAGAAGAATGTGGCTTTGTATGGGTTACTCTTAGTGACAACCCTGTTTCTGTTCGAGAATATTTAGGGGAAGTTGCTGATCATTTAGATCTTTACGAAGTTGAAAACATGAATGTAATAAGGCATGTCCAATCTGAATGGGGTGCAAATTGGAAAACTGGTCTTGAGGCTTTTTATGAAACCTATCATTTGTCATTTATTCATCCTCAAACTCAAGGAATGATGGAAGATTATTTTGTACAATTAGATACTTGGAATAATGGAATGAATCGAATGATCGTCCCTTTTATTGAGCCTAGTAAAAGACAAGAAGGTCATGATTTAGTTAATGAATCAACTAACATAATGCTTTCTGATGTAGGTATTGATCCGATAAAATTTAAAGGTTCTGCAGTAGAAGCAAAGAAGGCTATTCAACAAAAGAAGAGAGAATTTTCTGAGAGATTTAATCTTGGTTATAATCGTTTTACTGATGCGCAACTTACAGATAGTTTTGTATATGGAATATTTCCTAATATTCAAATTGGTTGTCACCCTGAAGGTGTTTTTGTTCATAAATTTATGCCTCACCCAAAAGACCCTGAAATCTTTGTATATGATACCTTAATAAATTATCGAACAGTTGATGATCCTAATTATCATGTTCCAGGTTGGTTTGGTCTTCCAGAGGGAACAAACACAAGCGGTAAAATTCGTCCAGATATAGTCCGATACCCACTAGGCGTAAAGCCAGATTTAGGAGAAGTATTAGAACAGGATTCTGAATTAATTCCCTTTGTTCAGAAGGGCGTTCGTTCAAAAGGTTTTAGAGGACCTCTTTGGAGTGAACAAGAATTAAGACTAAGACATTTCCATAATGAGTTAAATAAGTGGATTGGTTGAAAGTATTAAATTATGAATATCAATATGTAAGATATTCATTTGGTTATTCTTAAAGTTATAATTCAATGAGAAAAGGAGATAAAAATGACAATTAATGGCTTACATCACGCGGCTATCTCAACGCCTGATATAGAAAAACTTATGAATTGGTATTGTAAAAATTTTGGTTTTCAAGAAGTGGCTCGTACAGAATGGCCAAAGGGATCAAAAGAGATTGATGAAGTTGTTGGTTTAGAAAATAGTTCTGCAAAACAAGGTTTTCTTAAATGTGGAAATATAATGATTGAATTTTTTGAGTATTCTTCACCTCTATCAGAACCTATGGACAAAAAAAGGCCTGTAAATAACCATGGCCATACTCATGTTTGTGTTGATGTAACAGATATTGAAGAAGAGTATAATCGATTACTTAAGAATGGTGTTGAGTTTCATTCACCGCCTAAAGACTTTGGTCAGGTTAAAGCTACTTATGGAAGGGATTGCGATGGTAATGTCTTTGAAATCCAAGAAATAATAGACCCTGAACACCCAGCAAAGGTTTTTTAGTGTCAGAGAAAAGTCCTAACGATTGGTTGTTTTATCTTTTACAAGATATTTATTTTAACAATATAGATAATGCTAACGCTGATGCAGCTGTTGAGGCTATGCACCCTCAAGTAAGATGGGTTCATAATCAAGTTTGGGAGCATGATGACCATAAAAGTAGTATTAAGGATATTTTAAATGGACAAGAAGAAGTAAAAGAATTCTTGAGAAATAGGGTTAAAGAGACTCAAGTAGAAGGAATTATACATAAGGTAGAAAATGTTATTTCTGATGGTGAGTTTGGAGCTTTTAAGGCAAATGTTATAGGAGCAGATAACACAAAAAAGCCATTTATTGGGGTTGTAAAATTACAAGATAATAAAATTATTTACTATAGAGTTCTTCCAGAGGAGTAAATTTTTAACCAAAAACCTTTGCGCCAAGATCATAATCTTTAAGTTTAAATTTTTGTACCTTTGTTGAAGACATAGGCCAAGCATCAACGAAAACTATATATCTTGGAATTTTAAAATTAGAAATTTTTCCTTTTGCAGATTCTATGAGTTCCTCAGCAGTTATGTTTGCCCCCTCTTTTTTTTCAATAAAAAGAGCTGGCACCTCACCTAACCTTTCATCATCAACACCA
>Ga0208764_10000053_pt1 | contig 56036 bp, 48 predicted proteins | sample ETNtaG_18_FD_185762 | JGI IMG/M metagenome (GOLD analysis project Ga0208764, IMG submission 185762) | Marine microbial and viral communities from oxygen minimum zone, Eastern Pacific Ocean - ETNP201302SV91 (SPAdes) (version 2) | ecosystem: Environmental > Aquatic > Marine > Oceanic ... | reverse complement strand
CTGAATGCGCTAATTTTTACAAAATTCCTGTTGAGAATATAGTAGTTATTTCTGATGATCTTGACTTGCCGCCAGGTAAAGCACGTTTCCGTGATGGAGGCGGGCACGGCGGACACAACGGTTTGCGTTCCATTATAGACTCATTAGGGAACACGCAGTTCCGCAGAGTCAGGATAGGCATAGGCAGGCCTTCCGGTAAACGGGACGTTGTTGGACATGTTTTGGGTCGTTGGTCCAAAGCTGAAGAAAAATTGGCTTTGAGTGCGATTGATCTCATGCTGACTGGGTTGATCAACTTTTTGGAAACTTCAAAATTTGAGAACACTTCTTTTTCTGCTTCGGAACTGGCTTGAGTATATTCAGAAAAATTAATCAAAACGAGTAAAGTTTCCGGAAGAAAATGGCTTTAGAAGTTGGAATTGTTGGTTTGCCGAATATAGGGAAGTCTACCCTGTTTAGTGCGTTAACCAAGGTACAGGCTGAAGCGGCGAACTATCCTTTTTGTACGATTGATCCGAATATTGGTATAGTTCAATTGCGGGATCCCCGGATGAATCGTTTGACTGAATTGGTAACTCCGGACAGTATTGTGCCAGCGACTCTTCAGGTGGTTGATATCGCGGGACTAGTCAAAGGCGCTAGTCAGGGTGAAGGCTTGGGGAATAAATTTTTAAGCCATATTCGACAAGTACACGCGGTGGCGCACGTGGTGCGTTGTTTTGAAGATCCAAATGTAGTGCATGTTGATGGAAAGATAGATCCTGTCGGTGACGTAGAGGTTATTCAGACTGAATTGATTTTGTCTGATCTGGAGCAGACAGAACGTAAAATTGAACGGCTTTCGCGTCAGCTTAAAAGTGATCGTTCTTTGGCGGCACAAATGCATGTTTTTGAACGTCTGAGAGATTATTTAGGTGAAGGTAAATTTGCACGCAGAATGGAAATCAGCGAAGATGACAAGGCTCTGGTTGCTGAATTGAATCTGCTTACAATGAAACCATATCTATATATTGCAAATATATCTGAAGACGGACTTAAAAATCCGGAAGTACATCTGCAGCAACTGAATGAGTTAGCAGCGGAAGAAGGTGTGGAAGTTATTCCCATTTGTGCTCAGGTGGAAGCTGAACTGGCGGAAATGGAAGATGATGAGTCTGAGTTGTTTATGGAAGAGCTCGGAATAGACAGTTCCGGACTTGATCGACTTACGCATTCCGGTTACAGGATGCTCGAACAGATTACTTATTTCACTGCAGGAAAACAGGAAGTACGTGCCTGGGAAATCCGAAAAGGTACTACCGCTCCGGAAGCTGCAGGAAGAATACATACTGATTTTGAGAAAGGCTTTATCCGTGCCGAAGTCTTTCATTTTGATGACATCAACAGCTTAGGTTCTGAGTCATCAGTCAAGGAAGCCGGGAAATGGCGACTTGAAGGCCGGGATTACGTGGTGCAGGATGGAGACATAATGCACTTTCGTTTTAATGTTTAGCATTTGTTTCTGAACAAATTGCTCTAAAGCAAAGGAATGTACTTTTGCTTTTTCCTTGTTCACTCAGGTGGACTTATTGACATTTCAATAATCCGAAAGGAAGATAAATGACAGGATATGAACTCGTTTTCATCACAACCCCGACTCTCAGTGAAGATGACCTGGCTGTTGTGTTGAAAAAATTTAAAAAGAACCTCACCGGATATGGCGGAAAACTCATTCATGAATATGTTTGGGGACGCCGAAGATTAGCTTACGAAATTGCTGGTAATGATTTTGGTGTATATCACGTCTGGTACTTCACTGGTAGTGGGAAAACCGTTGACGAATTACAGCGCCAATTTGGTTACTCCGATGATGTTTTACGTAATCAAATAGTGAAAACAGATGACCTTGATGCAGAAGCAGCATTTTTACATAACTTAATACCGCCTAAAGAAGAAATAGCAGAAAAAGAGCCAGTTCAGGAAAAGCCTGCCGAGAATGCAACAGATGTTGCAGAAAAGGTTGAGACAAAAACTGAAGCTGAAACTGTGCCTGAAAAAAATGAGGCAGAAACTGTAGAAAAAGTTGAAATTGAATCCGAAGATAAAGCAGATGAACTTGCGGATGATACCGGGAAAGATAAGACTGAAGCTGTTGATGCTTGATGTCCTTTGACTTTCATAAAATATTCGGTACTACACAAAACTTTTAGGAAAATTAATTATGTTAAAAAAAAGAAAAAGATCACATTTACGTCGAAAACGTATACCAACAAGTATTTTACTGCGCAGCAAACGCAAAGTCTGTCCTTTTAAAGAAGCTGGAATTGATCGGATTGATTACAAGGATGTTGAGTTGCTCAAAAGTTATGTGACTGAAGGCGGAAAGATTATTCCAAGCCGCATTTCAGGAGTCTGCGCTGCGAATCAGAGGAAGTTAAAAACAGCTATTCGACGAGCTCGCAACTTGGCGCTGCTCTCTCCTTTGAAGGGTTATGTGCCTCAACAGGTTAGTGTCGATCGAAGATATTCAGGACACACAAATACTAATCGAGATTAAATCTTGAATTCGTAAAATAAAGTACGAATTACGAAACAGCTACATACAAAATAAGGAAATACCGTGAAGTTAATACTAACTGAAGATGTCCCTAATTTAGGGTCTTTGGGTGACACAATTGAAGTAAAAGCCGGCTATGGTCGAAATTACCTGCTCCCGCAGGGGAAGGCTCTTTTGGCAACAGGTAAAGCCTCTAAAGAATTACGTCATCGTCTGCAATATCTTGAAAAGTTGCGTGAAGGAAAAATTGCACTTGCCAATGAACAGTCAGAAAAACTCAATGCACTTAAATTTGAAATCGTGCGTAAAGCCGGTCTTGGAGGCAAATTATTTGGTTCGGTTACAAACCGTGATCTGGTGGAATTGCTCAAAGAAAATGGCTTTGAACTTGAAAGACGTGCGATTCTGCTGAATACACCCATTCGTAATGTAGGCACACATGAATTCTCTGTACGTGTGCATACGGAAGTTACTGTAACATTACAAATCAAGGTAATTGGTGACACTGTCGAAGCACCTGTTGTTGAGAAGCCAAAAGAAGATGTTGTTGATGCATCAGAAATAGACTCTGAAGAACTCGAAAAACTCGAAGAACTCGAAGCAAACAAAGATACCGAGGAAATCGAGTAGGGTTAATACTCCATCCATTAAGGCTAAAGGCTCCGGATAAAATTCCGGCCTTTTGCCTTTTTTTTTTGAGATGATTGTTCTATCCTGCTTCCTGTCTCATAATCCTTGATTCCCTTCTCCATATCTGGAGTTTCAATGCTGTCTTCCGAAAAAAAAATCCAAAATTCAAAGGTTTCCGGTCGGACATCGAGAACTCGCCAGCAAAATGCTGGTCTTGATGAATTGTTGCCTCACGATAAGATGGCTGAGCAGGCTGTGTTGGGAGCAATTATTATCCAGAACTCTGTGCTTCTGCGGATTCTGGACATCCTTAGTTCAGATGATTTTTTTTCTCCGGCGCATCAACTCATTTTTGCCGCCATGCAGGAAATGGTCTCGCAGGAACCCCCTGTTCCGATTGATGAACTGACTCTCCTGAGCCGTTTGGAATCAAGACAGCAACTCGAACAAACAGGCGGGGTTGATTATTTGAATGAGTTGTCACAGAAAACACCTGTTGCCGAAAATGCTGAGTTTTACGCACAAATTGTCAGAGAAAAAGGTCAACTCCGTGACATTATCCTCACGGCCCATGAAGTAGCAAAACATGGTCAGGAAGGTTCTGCTGACAATATATCTGATTTCATCGCGTCAGCGACCGAACGCTTACAATCAATTGATGCGCGTACCCGTCTTAAAAGTTATACTCATCTCAAAGAAATTCTTGCTACTAACTTTGAAGAGTTAGAGAAAATTTCAGAATCACCGGAAAATGTAACCGGAGTTCCAACCGGTTTTACTGAGTTGGACGAATTAACACGTGGTTTACAAAAGGGTGATTTAATCATTCTTGCTGCCAGACCTTCAATGGGAAAAACCGCTCTTGCGGTGAATATGGCGCTTTATGCGTCAGGACATGCTAAAATTCCGTCACTGATCTTCAGTCTTGAAATGCCAAAAGAACACATCGCCATGCGTTTGATATGCAGTGAAGCAAAAGTAAATAATAGAAAATTGCTCGTAGGTGACCTCGAACAGGAGGACTGGGACAAACTGATGGAAGGTACAACACGGATGATGGAAGCACCGTTGTTAGTAGATGACCGTTCTGGAATTAATCCTAATTACGTTAGACAGGTGATTCGTCAGGCCAAAAAGGAATATCCTGAACTTGGGCTTGTGGTAATTGATTATGTGCAGTTGATGCAGAGCAATATGCGGAATCCTTCACGTGAGCAGGAAATATCAGAAATATCAAGATCATTGAAGGGGATTGCTAAAGAATTTTCTCTGCCGATGGTTGTTCTTTCTCAGTTGAACCGAGGACTCGAGAGGCGTACAGAAAAACGGCCGATGATGTCTGATTTGCGTGAATCAGGCGCACTTGAACAGGATGCGGATTTGATAGTATTTATTTACCGGGATGAGGTTTATAATCCTGAGACTGAGGACAAGGGCATTGCTGAAATTAGTATTGCAAAACATCGAAATGGTGAAATAGGAATGAAACGTCTCGCTTTTATCGGTCAGTATACGAAATTTGCCAATTTAGCTCTTGGCACAGGTAGTTAGGAAATAATAGTCGGAAACTAAAAGAACAACTGAGATTCAGTATTTTTAGGACTTTCGTGTTGTTCTGCTCCAGCAACACGTTTAGACAGTTTTTCAACATAAAATTCCGCGGGGAAATTAAAAATCAGATGGTTGTTTTCCAGACAAAAGTTCACCTGAGAAATATATACTGATGCAAAACATAGAAGAATTGCAGGAATATCTTGTCAGTTTAACGAATGAGTCGAATCTGTCGGGTCAGACAGTTGCAGCAGCTCCAGGCGGTTTGCCGACCCCGTGTTTTCCGGATGTGATCGAGAATGTTTTAAAGGTTCTAACTGAAGGTGAATGGGACGAACTGACTGATCGTGCGCGAAATTACCTGAAGTGGATTTCAGTAAAAGCGGAATCCATTGATGCTCTTGCTCCACGAAATTTACAGACAACTACACGGGGTTTTGAGTTGCTGGCTATCGACAGAGATGCAAATAGTTTTGGTGAAATAGTAGATCTTTCACAAGAATTATCGATCCCGTCGGTACTTGTACGTTTTGCTTCATTGATTGCTACTTTTTTGACTGTTCGCCTGTTGAGACAACACATGGAACGTGATCAGGAAAGTATGCCTTCGTTGACATTTTCGCAAAACGTTGACTCTTTTTATCTGAATTATCCCCGTACATTAAAGACACTGCTGGAGTTGTTTCCGGAGTATCAGGAGATGTTTTATTTTGAAATAAATGAAGAAGTCACCGAAGATTATTTAACAACTATCCGCGAGTTGGCGGAAGATTTGGGAATTCGGCTTGCTCTTGATGATACCAATAAAATGAATGTGAATGTTCATCATCAATTGCTGGACCTTGCAGACTGGATCAAGATTGACTTTCATGCAACAGCCTACCTGGAAGAAAAGTTGTTGGCGGGAGAAGGTGAAAATATTCTTCTGCATTTTGAAGAATATGCTCATGGTGCACGATCACCGGTGATTGTGTTTGAAGGACTTCAGGAAACTTCGCCTTTGAAAGCGTTTTTTGAAGAACGCTGGAAACTGATTAATACAGTACTTTATTATCAAAGCAGGGAACGTACTCCGGTTCCTCCCTGGAACAAATATTTTGGTTTAATTCAGGACTATCATGAAGACAAATATGGTCTCTTTTTTAAAGGCTTGATTAATGAACACTAAGTTATTTCCAAGTCTTAATTTAAGGACAGTTATCCTTTTATTTCTTGTAAGTTCAGGAACATTTTTTACTGCTGCATGCAGTTCTACAGATTTGCCAACAGAATCAAGTATCGTACCTTCAAGTGTTTCCGGAACAGTCTTTGAGGCAGTGGTGGAATATGATGCGGGAGGAAATCCGCTTGGCATCACTTTTGGTGATTTTAATGGAGACAACAAACAAGATATCGTTGTGACAAGTCCCAGGAAGCAGGACGGAATATCAACTACTGCAGACGGAAGCATGACCCTCTTTCTTAATAATTCTTCATCTATAAGTAGTTTCCCATATACATCCAGTACTATTACTCCTGCTACCGCTGAGTGGAGGCAGGATGTGATTTCAGCAGATTTCACCGGAGATAACATAACTGACCTGGTAGTCACACAAACTAATCAGGACCAAATTAAATTATTAAGCAACGACGGTAGCGCGACTTTTACTGATAACGGTAGTTTAACTGTAGGTGATGTACCGCTCAAGCTGCTTTCCGGAGACTGGAATAGTGACAATCAAACAGATTTGGCTGTGGTAAATCGTGATAACAGCAGCATTTCTATTCTGCGAAATAGCAGTGGAGTATTTGCTATTTCACAGACTTTATCTGTCAGCGCACATCCGATACAGATTGTTAGCGCGGATTGGGATGGAGATAATGATACTGATCTCGCAGTTTTGTCAAGGGACAGTACTTTGGTTCAAATTTGGTTAAACAGCGGAAGTGGAACTTTCAGTGCCCAATCTACGACATATACAGTAGGCAGTTTACCGACCGACATGATTTCCGGAGACTGGAACTGTGATGCAAAACAAGACCTCGCGGTCAGCAATTACGGAGACAGTACTCTTTCGCTGATTTACGGAAATGGAACTGGTGATTTTGATTCACCACTTACTATCAGTTCCAGAAGCGGACCTAGGACACTGGCTGCCGCGGATTTTGATAATGACAGTAAAATGGATTTTGTGGCAGGACACAATTTCCAGGTCAGTACGTCCGGAGTCTCTCTCCTGACAGGTGACTTTTCACTGACTCTCAGTGACAACACCTCCTCAACTGGTTATGCAAGCCCAGTTTCATTTGCCGCAAGTCTCGCGGCAGACGGTGCCGCACCTGCGGATCTGGCAATTTCAGACGTTGATAATGATTCCAAGCTGGACCTCTTGATTACTCTACCGGTCAGTAAAAAAATAGCACTGCTTTCCGGAAAACAATATTCCGGTAATCTCTCCTGCCCCTGATTTTCATATTCAGATTGACTGGTGATGCTAACAGAGCTACACTCTTAACTCTGCATCTCTGGAATTTGCTCAACTATATGATGCTCTTTTAAACTGATTTTGTTGCTCATTTTTCGGGTTAATAAAATAAGTCTGCAGAGGACAAATTACGAAGCACCTTGCTTTGATAATCATTTAATTGAAGCATTATAAAAACATATATTCACTAAAAGACAATATGCTGATTGTAGGTGCATGGGGAGCCTTGTTGCTTTACATCATCAGTTGGATTTCAGGGCTTTTTCCTTCGCCTTTTGATGAGTCTCCTGGCTCAAGGCTTCAGGCATGGACGGAGTTTACAGGAATGCGTCTGGGCTGGATCATTCATACTATTGCTTTACTTGGATTATTATGGACTAAATCAGTCTGGCCCACAACTTTTGTAAGTGATATCCTGAGCGTTGCCGCATGGGCCAGTATGGTGGGAGTACAGGCCTTTCCAGAACGGCTACCAAGTTTGGTCAACACATCAATAGTCAGACTTTTTGCGATTCTGCTGCTGGGGTTATCCCTTATTATCTTTCAGAATCAAGTCTCGACAAGTGAAATTGTATTAGCTCAAACCTGGCTTTATCAGCTTTTACTTGGAACACACATAATCATTCTTTTAGCAGGTTATGTTATGCTGGGCGTCGCCTGTGTGGCCAGTATCATTTTTCTTTATCAGGAACACCATCTTAAAACAAAACTGGTAACCTCGATGATGATCCGTTTTCCAGCTCTTGGTACACTGGATCGTCTCAGTTGGCAGGGAACACTTTGGGGTTTTCTCGCTTTGAGTATTGGTATCATGCTGGGAATATTAATAAATAAAGATGATCAATCTTTACTGGCAAACTTGAGATTTGTGGCGTCAATCAGTGCCTGGTGTGTTTTTGCGATGATTTTGCTCCTGCGTCAGCTGCAGGCTCTTCGTTCCAGATGGAAAGCAATTTGGCCGATTGTCGGATTTATCCTGGCCATGATGTCATTAATCGTGGAATTATTACGCTTGAATCTTCAAGAGTGATCATAAATTCAGTTATTCATCATCTCAGTAAAAGAACGTTAAGTCAGAAAACAGGAATCCGTAAATAATGAAACAGGCAACTTGCGAACAGAATCTTTTGGACAGTGAGAATAATTTGGAACGGATTCAAAATGCTGTTAAAAAAAATTTAGGTGTTTCACTTCCTTTCTTAATAGATATTGCTCACCATATAATAACTCCTCATAACAATTCAACCAGATCCCTGTTGTTGCTGCAAAGCGCAAGTCTCTTTAAAAAGCCTGATGACGATGTGATAGATATAGGTAGCACTTTAGAATTTTTACACACTGCATCTGCCTTGCACCGTCACATCAAAGAGCCTGAAAACGCCAGACGTCACCAGCAGCATGTTCAAAAACTATGGGGTTCAGAGGCTAGTGTTTTGCTGGGTGATTATCTGCTTTCCATCTCATTTCAAATCTTAACACGTGTTGGAAATTTGGACGTGCTGGAATGTGTTTCTCTAGCCACACAAAATATTTCACGCGGGCAAGTTCTTGAAATTTCGGAACCTACTCTTACTGCGACGCCAAAACACTGGCAGAATGTAACGCGTGACAAAATTGCTGGGCTATTTGGCGCAGGTGCTAAAAGTGCGGCTTACTGGGCAAATGCTTCTCAAGCAACAGCTTCTACCTTGTTCGCTTTTGGTGAATATGTCGGCATGGCTGCACAACTTAAAGCTGAACTGGATGTTATTGATGATGAAAAGCGTTTTCAACAGACATTGAAAGATCAGGAATTGTGGGCGCCTCTCTGCTTTTTACTGCACGAATGTTTAACGGAAAGTGAACTCAGTGAAATGTCGGAAAAATTGCAGGAAGATTTTGAACTCGAGGAAATGACCAGAGTGCTCAGGGTGTTGTTCAATAAACATAATCTGCAAGAAAAACTGGAAGCTGAAGCAATGCGGGAGTTGGAAAAAGCAACAGAATGTCTGAGTAAACTAGAGATGGATTCAGCTCCTCTTCAACCTTTAACTTCATACTCAATGCTTTGATATGCCCGATTCACTGAAAATTAAAATTAATTCTGCAGTTGCGGAAATTGAATTAAACCGTCCTGACAAAGCAAATGCGATGGATGAGGAATTATGGTTTGCCCTCGGTGACTGTTTCCGTGAATTAGACGAAAATGAAGCTGTTCGAGTGTGCATTCTGAGAGGTGCGGGGAGTCATTTTACTGCAGGAATTGATCTAAAATTCTTACAGTCAGTGGGTCAGGAAGTTGAGCATTTTGACTGTGAAGGACGGAAACGGGAATATTTACGGCGTAAAATAATAAAACTGCAGGCCGCATTTACACAAATTGAAGAGTGTCGTAAGCCTGTATTAGCTGCAATTCACGGAGGTTGCATAGGCGCAGGAGTTGATTTGGTAAGTGCCTGTGATATGCGATACTCAACAAATGATGCTGTCTTCCAGATAAAAGAAATTGATCTTGGACTAACTGCGGATGTCGGGACTTTGCAGCGCCTTCCCAAGTTGATTCCCCTAGGAATTGTACACGAATTAGCCTACACTGGCCGTAAATTTTCCGGAGAGGAGGCACGTGAATTTGGTTTGGTCAACAGTTGTTATGCAGATCAGGAATCGATGATTTCTGCAGTCCGGAAGATTGCTGAGCAAATCGCGGACAAAGCACCCTTAGCTATGCGCGGAGTTAAGGAAATGCTTTTGCACTCTCGCGATAATTCGGTTGCAGACGGACTGAATTATGTAGCAACCTGGAACTCCGCCATGCTGCTTTCTGCTGATCTGGAAGAGTCTGTAATGGCGATGCTGCAAAACCGTTCTGCGGAATATAAGGATTGATGATTTCACAGTTCCTTCCGACTGTTGCGTGCAATTATATAATTTACCGCAAATGCTTTTTCAAGCGTAAAGCTCACGATATTTCGTAATTATCTGTTAATAAAGTTTTAAATGATCCCCCGCCTCCGTCATTCCGAAAGTATTCCCGAAATTGTGCAAAGTTTTCTGGCAGAACTGCGTCAAAGTAGTTTCTCCGGAGACATTCAGCATGATTACGGGACACGCCTGGTAAGCTCAACTGACAACAGCATTTATCAGGTACTTCCACAGGCAGTTGTTTTTCCGAAAAAATCAAGCGACATTCAGGAGGTACTGGAGTTGACAGCTCAGCAGAAATTTCATCAAAACATAAAAATCACTGCGCGCGGTGGCGGTACGGGCACAAACGGACAGTCACTTACTGAAGGTATTGTGCTTGATTGCTCACGTTACATGAATCGTATTCTCGAAACGAATATTAAGCAGGGTTGGGTACGTGTAGAGCCGGGGGTGGTACTGGACCAGTTAAACGAACATCTCGCGCCGCAGGAGGTTTTTTTTGCACCCGATCTGTCACCGAGCAATAGAGCTACTTTGGGTGGAATGGTAAATACCGATGCCTGCGGAAAAGGTTCACGCATTTACGGACGTACCAGTGACCATGTTTTAGAGTTGTCATGTGTGCTCTCAAATGGTGAAACTTTTGAATCCGTGCCTCTTGATGAAGATAAACTAAGTGCATACAAACAAAAATCCGGAATTGCGGGTGAGGTGTTTAAAGTTGTTGATCAGATTGTTCTGGAAAAAGCAGATTTGATTGAAAAAGTTTTTCCTAGAATGAGCCGTTTCATGACTGGTTACAATTTGGCGAAAGTTTACGGAAATTCGGGAAAAAACTTTAACTTAAACTATTTGCTTTCCGGCTCTGAAGGCACATTAGCAGTTGTGAGTGAGCTTAAACTAAGGTTGACGGCTTTGCCTAAATACAAACGACTTTTAGTTGTAAAATACGAACATTTTGATGACGCGCTTCAGGATGCACAAATTTTGGTTGAGAATGATCCGGCTGCGATTGAGACGATTGATGAAAAAATTCTCAGTCTTGCAAAAGAAGATGAAATATATTTAAAAATAAAAGAATTCATTGCAGACGAAAAACTGAAGTCCGGGAAAAAAATACGTCCTACTCGTACCATCAGTCTGCTTGAGTTTTGCGGAAACAATAAAACTGAATTGGAAAAGCAGGTTTCCGCATTATGCAAAATCATTGATGCCAGGAAAAACAAATCCGGAGAGGCAACTGGTTACTACAGGACTGCGGATCCACAGGAAATTAAAGATTTGTGGAGTTTAAGGAAAAAAGGAGTTGGACTTTTAGGCAATACCAAAGGTGAGCGCAAACCCCTGCCTTTTGTAGAAGACACGGCTGTTCCTCCGGAAAATCTAGCTGCCTACATTCGTGAGTTCCGCAAACTGCTTGAGTCATATGGTTTGCAGTACGCGATGTTCGGACATGTTGATGTGGGATGTTTGCATGTGCGTCCTGCGTTGGATTTGAAAAATCCGCAAGAGGAAGGTTGGATCCGGGAACTTTCAGATCAAGTAGTCGCGCTGGTGAAAAAATACGGTGGTGTGATGTGGAGTGAACATGGCCGTGGTTACCGTAGTGAATACACAGCAGAATTTTTTGGAGAAGAACTGCATCATGATTTACGTCGCATCAAAGAAGTGTTTGATCCGGAAAATCGCCTCAATCCCGGAAAAATTGTCACCCCGCTTTCTCAGGCTGCAGACAAAGTGGTGTCTTTGGAGGGACCTTTACGGGGACATCAAGACAGGCAGATTGCTCCGGAATTGCAGAAGGAATATGAAACTGCGGTTAACTGTAACGGTAACGGTGCGTGTTTCGATTATTCATCTAAAAATGTGATGTGTCCGTCTTCCAGGATTACACGTGACCGTGTTCATTCTCCGAAAGGCAGGGCCGGAATGATGCGCGAATGGCTCCGGATGCTTTCACTTAATCCTGAAAGAGAAACTTCCGTATCAAATAATTCAAGTGGGAATAAAAGTGTTCTGATGCAGACGAATTCTGTTGCTGATAATTTTTTCAATAGCGCTTACAGCAAAATAAAAAATACCCTTCGTAAAAAACAGGGTGAGTACGATTTTTCACATGAGGTTTATGAATCAATGGCCGGATGTTTGGTTTGCAAAGCTTGTGTAACGCAATGTCCGGTACACGTAAATGTTCCGGAATTCCGCTCAAAATTTCTAAATCTTTATCATACTAGATATTTACATCCACTTAAAGATTATCTGGTTGGCTCAACTGAAACAGTCGGACGTTTATTCTCAAACATACCACGTCCCGTAAACGCGATTTTAAATTGGCCGATGAACCGTAATTTGCTGAAGGATAAAATTGGTTTAAGAGATTTTCCATTATACAGTCCTGAATCTGTTAGGCAGCGTCTGTTGGATTCAAATGCAATTGAATTCGATCTGGACAAGATGAGCTCGCTTTCTCAGGAAGAATTAGAACGGAGTGTTATCTTAGTTCAGGATGCGTTCACTTCGTTTTATGAATCTCAGCTTGTGCTGGAATTTTATGAGTTGCTGAGAAAATTGAATTACTCTGTTTATGTAGCGCCTTTTCATCCAAACGGTAAACCACTGCATGTAAAAGGTTTTTTAGCTCAATTCCATAAAGTTGCAGAAAAAAACGCTAAGTGGCTGTCACACATTGCACATTGCGGAATTCCCATGGTTGGACTTGATCCCAGCGTGGTTTTGACCTATCGTGATGAATATTTGAAAATTTTTGACGAAAATGAGTTGCCGTTTAAGGTCCTGCTGCCGCAGGAATTTCTAGTTAGGAATTCAGAAAAATATATTAAATATGCGCTTGCTGCAACTGATAAATTACATGATTATCAATTGTTGGGGCACTGTACTGAAAAAACCGAGGCACAACTTTCTCAGGAGCAATGGAAGGAAGTGTTCGAGAAATTTGGATTATCACTGAAGCTGATACCTGCAGGCTGTTGCGGAATGGCAGGCACTTATGGACATGAAACAGAACATTACGAAGAATCGCGCGGGATCTATGATTTAAGCTGGAGCGGAAAAATTCCACAGGATCCTTTTCTGCGTCAAAACATATTGACCACCGGTTTTTCTTGCCGTAGTCAGATTAAGCGTTTTGAAGGTTTTCGTCCGCTGCATCCGCTGCAGGTTTTGTTAAGAGAAATAAAATCAGATAGTTGAACTGTACAATTATGCTGCTATCTGTACATTACTCTGAGTAAAGATGGAAGAAATTAATTTTGAAGATTTTCAGCAGGTTAAAATCCTGACCGGAACAATTCTTGAGGCGAGCCTTAATTCGAAGGCGCGTAAGCCGGCTTATTTGTTACGCATAGATTTTGGTCAGCATGGGATAAAAACCAGTTCGGCTCAAATAACAGAAAATTATCAGCCAGAAAATTTACTAGGTCTACAAATTTCGGCAGTCATAAATTTTCCCGTTAAACGCATTGCTGGAGTTAAATCGGAGGTGCTGATACTGGGAGCCTATTCAGAAGATAAAGGGGTAGTGCTGCTAACTCCAACGGAATCTGTAGAGGACGGTTCGTTAGTCGGTTGAGTTAATTCCATCTTCACTTCTGAGTCGTTCTGAATTGTACTGATTAATATATCTTTGGATTTCCAAAGCTCAGTTAAACACTTCCTGATTGCTAATGATCCTCCTTTGCCTCTAATTGTGTCCAATGACGGTACGGGACCTTCTCCAAGTTTCAGGGCTTCTATACGTACCACTATCCGCGGAACCCTACCCTGCATCAAGTCGTTCAAATTTGGAGAAGAGTGGCCTGGATAAACTAGAGTGACGTTGAGTATTGCCGTCAGTTCGTTACCTAAACTGCTCAAAACAGTGTGTATTCCACCAGCACGCGGTTTCAGTAAGTGTTTGAAAGATGACTTAGTTTGAGCATGTTTTGCATTTGTGAAACGTGTACCTTCCGGATAGTTCAAAATTGTAACTGGGTATCCTAGTAATTTTTCACAGGACTGCTTTGCTGTATCCAAGTCTTTACCGCGCAGTTCAGGGAATTTATTCAGGGTCTCTTTTGAATAACGTCTCATCGTTGGATATTCAAGCGCCCAGAGAGCTTGTCCCAAAAAAGGAACCCAGACCAATTCCTGTTTAATAAAGAAACGCAAAAATGGAATCTGTTTGAAAAACATACCTTGCGCGACCGGAATATCGAGTAGCGACAAATGATTGCTGATGACCAGATATGTTCCATCTGGACTTAAATCTTCCAACCCTTCTATGTCCCACTCAATATGGAAAAAGATTTTAAGTAGAAAATTATTTGTGATGATGAAACCGCCTGCGATCCAATATGAAATACGTCCCCAAAGATTACGCCAGGCGTTAACGGGGATAACGAATTTTATGGGAGCGCACAGGCTGACTAGACTACCGTGGAAAGCAGTGTTAAGGATGATCAAAAAGATAAAAACCGGAATCCGGATCAATTTTACCATATAAGAAACAAACTGTTTTCTAAATTATTTTAGTGTGTACTTGCAGAAACTCAGTAATTCAATACTGAAAAACACAGCTTGATGATGACAGAAAATGTTGAATATTTCAAGTTGTTGAAATGAAATTGAAGCAGTGTGAGCTAGTTGTTTTTGCTGACAAAGCGTTGGATATCACCGATTCCCATTGGAGGAAATAACCAGTAGTCCGGAAGATAACCTGAAGGCGAAACCGGCTTTGCCTGATGATTGAGGTGCAGACGATGACTGAATGAAAGCATGATTCGTGAATGCTTCAACTGGAAAATTGGGCCGGACATGTTTTTGGGAAATGGACCGGTATTTGCCCCAATCAGAACACCCTTCGGAATCTGTTTTGTCAGCGCCGCTAGAAATTGACAACCGTTTCCGCAATGCTGGTTGGTCAGCACAATCAGGCGTGTATTCCACTTTGGAGCATTTTTGTTACCGTTGAAAATGAACTTGGTCTCGACCCATTTTTCAGCAATTTCTTTTTCTCTTAAATGTTCTATAAGAGCCTCTAACTGCTGTCGTTTTTGTTCAAGTTGGTCTTGACCTATAATTAAACGTATCGATGAATGATGCAGGTTCCACTGTACTCTGTTCAGCAGTCCTTTTAAGATTGGAAGAGTTTGGCGTTCCTGAACGATCACATTTTTCCAATGGTTGCGCGTAAACAGCTTCAACCATTTTTCTATAAATGCAAAGCTCCCGTTTTTGTTACCGCGTACGTCAATAATAAGCGTAGAGGTTTTTCTTAATTTCAGGGCCAGTTTTTGAAACTGTTTGACTGCCCTTTCTTCACTTCTTCCATCCCTGTACCAGCGTATATAAGGGGTCCGTCCACTTTTGTATTCATAAACAGGTGTTTTCGCTCGATTTAATTCTGCTTGCGGAATAAGCAGGGGCAGCAGGATATTTTGTTTTTTACCTGAATCATTTTCAAATTCACAATTAAGCGGCTCAAGCTGATGATTCGCCTGTTGCCCCATCATAAAAAGAGATTCAGACTGTCTCTCCGGCAGAATAGGATAAAAGACCTCCTGTTGGGTTGTACATCCGATATACCAGTGATTTACTATCTTATCAGCAAAATTCAAGGTTGGTAAAACTCTGAAACGTTCATTATCCTGAGCCAGGCGTATAGCGGAATAAAATGCGACTTTTGGTTCAACACGCTGAACATAATGTCGTTTTTTTAAAAAAAGGTCAGTCCGCAAATTAGTGTCTTCAGTGAACTCTAAAGCTTTTATCAGTTGTTTTTGAAAATGGTGTGTCAGTGTAGGGTTTTTGTTTGTTGCTAAATGATCAGCTAATCTTTGAAAGGCGGCTTCCCATTTCACTCCGGATTTCTCAAGGATTGGATAGCGCACATAGTTCTCGCGCAGCATGCGTTCTGCCTGTATAATGTCTGCACGCATTTGAATTTTTGAAAGAAACAAGGGGCCGTTTCCGGAAAAGTCGAGGGCCGGAATTGTCTCTGCACCCATAGAAATTACAGCAAAGCTGAATATAAAAAGGGTGTTAATACAAAATGTTTTCGCAAATAATTGAAATTCTGATAAACGCAATTCCTCACGGTTTTTATTAAACTGCTTAAATGCCTTAACGTATTTCATTTTGCTCAATTTTCATGTAATCACTAAACAAGTTCATCCATTCTGTAAAATCCAGGGTTTCCGGACGTCGTAGGCCGAAATATTCTCGTAGGGAATCACCGTGATTTTGGTGCCATTCCGGAAAATGCTGGCGGATTCCGTTCATCAGGCTTTTTCTGCGCTGTTGAAACAACAACTGACTCCACTTGAGGAAACGTTTTTCATTTTCAGAGGTGAGTCCGGAATCACGCGGTAAAAGCCGGATTACCGCAGAATCAACTTTCGGTACAGGTTTAAAAGATTCCGGTGGTATCTTTTTGATAATTGCATTTTCAAATCCTAATGCTCCAACGAGGGACAAAGGTCCATAAACTTTTCCGGATGCAGGTGTTGCACAAAGCCTTTCTGCGACTTCCAATTGAACCATGAGTGTTAAAGATTGCCACGTATTACGGACTGGCAGCATTCTCAGTATCAGCGGAGTTGCAATATTGTATGGTAAATTTGCGACCACTTTTGCAGGTGCAGGAATTAATCCAGCCAATGCTTCCGGACTCAGTTCCATGGTATCCATTTCCAGCAGAGTGAATCTTTTTTCATTTTCGAAACGTTTTCTTAATTTTCCACACAATTCCGGATCTATTTCTACAGCAGTAACGTCTGCGTTGTGCTCCAGTAAAGCAGTGGTTAACATTCCGAGACCTGGACCAATCTCCAGAATAGAGTCACCATTCTTAACATCTGCAGCCTGAACTATTGAATCAACCACTTCCTGCTGGATGAGAAAATTTTGACCCCACTTTTTTTTTGCCATTATTTCTTTATGTTGAATGAACTGAGATTAAACCAGAAAAAAATGATTTAATGAAATTAGCTAAAATTTTGTTTTTTCATTGAATTGCTTTTAGTGAAAGTATAGCTGTATTTTAAAAGAGTGATCTGATAAAAGCAAATATCTGTTTTGTTATCAGATTACTTTTATAAAATAATGTTTGACTTGCTTATCAATTTGAAATAGTCTCAGATACAGTATCAAAAATACAACATCATATTAATCTCCGATTCGCTGAAGCCTAAGGTAATATCCATGGTTTGGCGAACGATAGGGCTGATTGGGAAACTGGTCTGCCTCCCGGTTTTGGAAAGGAGAACCTCCATGATTGACCTGCACGGTCGAAATATCAATAAACTCCGTATTTCTCTGACTGAGGTCTGCAATATGGCCTGCACTTATTGTGTTACCAGTTTGAGTGATCATAAGCGTGTATCTGATGAATTAAATGCGGAACAGATGTTGAGTTTAGTCCGGATGCTGAAAGAGCATGCCGGAATCGAAAAAGTACGTCTCACTGGTGGTGAACCTTTACTCTACCCAAACCTGATTCCGATTGTTTCCGGAATTCGTGAAATGGGAATCAACAGTATCGGTATGACAACAAACGGTCAACTACTCGCCAGAAAAGCAGAGGCTCTCGTTGATGCAGGACTCAAAAACGTTAATTTGAGCCTCGACTCCCTTGATCCTGAAAATTTCAAAAGGATGGGTCGTGTTGGAAAACTACATAAAACTCTTGAAGGTATTGAGGCTTGTCTGAAATATGGACTGAGTGTCAAAGTCAACATGGTGGTAATCAAGGGTGAGAACGATGATGAAATCGTTAAAATGCTTGAATACGGCGTAGCACATGGAGTAGAGGTCCGTTATCTTGAATTGATGGGCATGGGACCTCTTCACAATAATGATGATTATAAACTGGTGAGTATGGAGGAAATGCTGGAGCGAATCTCGGACAAGTATGATGTACAGCCGGTTTCAGCGGAAACCGACTCAACTTCGCTGAAATACTGGGTCCCAGGCGGTTATTTTGGAATAATTCCGAATAACAGTGCTCCTTTCTGCTCTACCTGTTCACGTTTACGATTAACTTCCAATGGGCAGTTAATCGGTTGCTTAAGCAACCCTAAACCGATCTCTGTCCGGCATTTGTTGGAGCAAGCTGATCCCGCAGATGCTCTGCAAAAACTTGTGAAAAGATCCGTATCTTACAAGCAAGATGTAGTATTCACCGGCTCTTCTCTCGTCATGTCTCGCGTAGGCGGTTAGTCCCCTTTAATCTGAGTGGAGTAACACTTGCATTTTTTCCCTGCTTCCTGTAAAAAATCGGTAATACTTTAGAGCAAAACTGATGCTGCACCTAGTAAAGTTTTGATCCACTTTTCCTCGAAGGCTATCCCTATGCGTGCATTTTTTCTACAAATCACTGTTGTTATTCTCGTAGTAAATGTTGTTTCCTTTTTTTATCTTCCTGAAATTCTCTGGTCAATGGTAATTTTTGGACCGCTTATTTTGCTTGGACTGCATGATATAACGCAAAAGTCACACTCTATCCTGAGAAATTTTCCGGTGTTGGGACATATGCGTTTTCTGCTTGAGGAAATTCGTCCGGAGATCTACCAGTATTTTGTTGAATCAGATACAAGCGGACGACCTTTCAGTCGGGAACAGCGTACAGTTGTCTATTCACGTGCAAAAAATACACGTGACACGATTCCTTTTGGTACTGTAGAAGATGTATATGAAACCGGTTACGAATGGGTCAACCACTCACTCAGTCCCAAAAAAATGGGACATGCGGATGTGAGAGTTAAGATTGGAGGTCCAGAGTGTAAACAGCCCTATTCGTCTAGTATTCTCAATATCTCTGCTATGAGTTTCGGTGCTTTGAGTAAAAATGCGGTGATAGCGCTCAATCAAGGTGCCAAAATGGGAGGTTTTTCCCATAACACAGGAGAAGGAGGAGTAAGCCCCTATCACCTTCAGGGAGGTGATTTAGTCTGGCAAGTGGGAACAGGATATTTTGGTTGCCGTGATAATGATGGTACATTTAGTCCTGATTCTTTTAGTGATCATTCGGGAAGTGAACAAATAAAGATGATTGAAATAAAACTCTCTCAAGGCGCCAAACCAGGACACGGAGGAATACTGCCTGCCGCTAAACTGACTGCGGAAATAGCTAAAATACGTGACGTGCCGATGGGGCATGATGTTGACTCGCCACCAGGACATACAGCTTTTTCTAATCCTCTTGAACTATTGGAATTCATAGCTCAACTTCGTGAATTATCGGGAGGAAAGCCGGTCGGTTTTAAGTTGTGTCTTGGAAAACGCAGGGAATTCATCGCGATTTGTAAAGCCATGCACGAAACCGGAATTGCTCCGGATTTTATCACTGTAGACGGTGGAGAAGGCGGAACTGGTGCAGCACCGATGGAATTTTCAAATCATATCGGAACTCCGCTGGTTGAGGGTTTGATTTTCGTGCATAACGTTTTGGTTGGATACGATTTACGGAAAAATGTAAAGGTTATCAGCAGTGGTAAAATGACATCCGGATTCGGACTGGTAAAGCGGCTTGCCTTAGGGGCAGATCTATGTAACTCGGCAAGGGCAATGATGATGTCGTTGGGTTGCATTCAGGCACGTAAATGTAACTCAAATGACTGTCCGGTTGGAGTGACGACACAAGATCCCAGCTTATTTGGAGGGCTTGTTCCTGAAGATAAAAGCATGCGTGTTAATAGTTATCATAAAAACACTGTTGACAGTGCCTGTCAAATCATGGGTGCAATGGGATTGGAAAGTGCTACTGAATTAAGGCCATGGCACCTGATGCGCAGAATTGAGGCTTACGAAATCAGAAACTTTTCTGAAATATATGAATATATCGAAACTGGTTCCCTGCTCCAAAAAAGCAAACCTGAAAGCTACGCGCGGGCCTGTGATGCAGCTCGTTCGGATAGTTTTACTCTCGCAAATTAAAGTAAATAATTTAGGAATTAACTTTGAAAATCAATCCTGCTAACAGCTAACTGATAACAAAAAATATTATGAAATCATCCGATTTATTTATCAAGGCACTTGAGGAAGAAGGAGTAGAGTATATTTTTGGTATTCCTGGTGAGGAAAATCTGGATTTTCTTAATTCACTCAAAGATTCATCAATCCAACTGATCTTGACACGTCACGAACAGGCAGCAGGTTTTATGGCAGCTACTTACGGACGGCTCACCGGCATGACCGGAGTCTGCCTCTCCACTCTTGGGCCAGGGGCCACGAACCTTGTAACTGCTGCAGCATACGCTCAACTTGCAGCTATGCCGATGGTGATGATTACCGGCCAAAAACCGATTAAACACAGTAAGCAGGGCCGATTCCAGATTTTGGATGTAGTGGAAATGATGAAACCATTAACCAAATACACACGTTCGATTGTCAGCGGTAATAACATTCCATCACGTGTTCGAGAAGCTTTCCGGATTACTCAGGAAGAACGTCCAGGAGCAGCACATTTGGAACTGCCGGAAGATGTTGCCGGAGAGGAAGTTACTGAAACTCAGCCTTTGCCACGCAGTCGCGCGCGCCGTCCAATTGCAGAAGGAAAGGCGGTCAAGCAGGCAGTGGAAATGATTGAAAAAGCAAAAAACCCGTTGCTTTTAATTGGAGCAGGATCCAACCGTAAAATGCCAGCGCGTATGCTGCGCTCTTTTGTAGATAAAACTCAAATTCCGTTCATCAGCACGCAAATGGGCAAAGGAGTCCTTGACGAACGTGACCCTTTGTTTTTAGGAAATGCCGCACTTTCCGCAAATGATTTTCTGCACCGTGCGATTGCGAAAGCGGATTTGATAATCAATGTAGGTCATGATGATATTGAGAAACCTCCATTCATTATGGAACGTGGATCATTTGAGGTAATTCATATTAACTTTTCCTCCGCGGAAGTTGATCCGGTTTATTTTCCGCAACTGGAAGTTATCGGTGACATTTCGAACAGCATTTGGCAAATAAAAGAGAGAATCCTACCGCAGGGTTCGTGGGACTTCAGTTATGCCTTAAAGGTCAAAAAATCAGTTGATGCTCACCTTCGTGAAGGTGCAGACGATCCGAGATTTCCGATGTTGCCGCAACGTTTTGTCGCGGACGTTCGTGAAGCAATGCCTTCTAACGGTATAATCGCCCTCGATAATGGTGTTTACAAAATATGGTTTGCGCGTAACTACAAAGCCTATGAACCTAATACCGTTTTACTTGATAACGCATTGGCTACGATGGGCGCAGGCTTACCCTCTGCAATGGGAGCGCACATGGTTTATCCGGACCGCAAAGTGATGGCGATTTGCGGAGATGGAGGTTTCATGATGAACGCACAGGAACTGGAAACCGCGGTACGGCTTAAAATGAATTTAATTTGCCTGATTTTACGTGACAATTCATATGGAATGATTCGCTGGAAGCAGGCAAATTTGGGTTTTGAGGATTTTGGTCTGGAATATGGTAATCCGGATTTTGTTAAATTTGCGGAATGTCACGGAGCGCACGGATATCGAGTGGAAAAAACTGAGGATTTTGTTCCGCTATTGAAAAAATGTCACGATACGCCCGGAGTTCATGTGGTTGAACTGCCCGTCGATTATTCGGAAAATGATCGTATTCTGAATCATGAAATTAAAGAACGAAGTCAAAAAATTTGAGGAATTGATAGAGAACCTACTGAATGGAAAAATATGATCTGTGTGTAATCGGCGGAGGCCCTTCCGGTTATGCCGCCGCTATGCGTGCAGTTGATTTTAATAAAAGTGTTCTGCTTGTTGAACGTGACAGAATTGGTGGTGCCGGAATCTATGACGGTGCGCTTTCATCTAAAACATTTTGGGAAATTTCCAAAGAATATTCTTCATTTTGTAAAAAAATGCGTCACTACGGTTTGGAAGAACCGGTTGTGCATTTTAAGAATGTTCTGCAGGAAGTGAATGACGCAGTTTCTGAGCGATCAGATCAGCTTGAAGAACACCTCAGACTGGTCATTCAACATCGTCCGGTAGCTTTCCGTTTCGTCAAAGGAAATGGTCATTTAATCGGTACAAATGAAATTGAACTGGAAACAGATTCCGGAAAAGAAAAAGTGTTTGCGGAAAATGTCATAATTGCTACCGGAAGCCGCCCCCGTAAAATACCCTCTATTACAATTGATGAACATATCATCATGACCAGTGACGGAATCAGTTCACTGGGGGAGTTCCCGGAAAGTCTGGTAATTCTAGGTGCCGGTGTAATAGGTTGTGAGTTTGCGACCATCTTTTCCAATTTTAATAAAACAAAGGTACATGTAATTTCCAAAGACGAGCGGATATTACCTTTTGAAGATCCAGATCTGGCGCGTGTGATTGAAGCTAATCTGGAAGCAAACGGAGTGCTTATTCATCGACAGTCGAAGCTCGAAAAAATGGAAATCGTAGACGGTCGGGTAGAATACATTCTAGAACATCCCGACGGCAGAAAAGAAGTTTATCATGCGGAAAAAGCGCTGGTTTCGGTGGGGCGCATCCCAAACATTGAAAATACAGGTTTGCGTGAACTAGACGTTGAACTGAGTGCTGCAGGACACATTGTAGATAATGATACTCAAACCAGTATTGCTAATATTTACGCGGTTGGAGATATTACTGCTGACATTGCATTGGTTAATGTAGGTGAACTTGAGGGGCGTCATGCAATAGAAAAAATATACGGCAAACCAAAACGTCAGATGCTTTATGAAAATATTTCAACCATTATGTTCCTCAATCCTGAAGTAGCAGGAGTTGGAATGAATGAACAACAGGCACAAAAAGCAGGACTGAATTACCGTCTTGCCAGCTTTGATTACCGCTGTATTCCACGTGCAGTGGCAATGCGTAACACACAGGGTTTTTTCAAAATACTGGTAACTGATGATGAACAAATGAAAATTCTCGGTTTACGTGCAGTTGGTGAACATGCTTCCAGTGCGATTCAGGCCGTAGCTTTACTGATTGCCACCGAAAAGGGTATTGATGAATTAGCCGAATTGATCCACCCCCATCCTTCAATTATTGAAGGTATTCAAGAATGCATACGAATGCTTCTTGGAAAATCAATCTATAAACCTTATATATTTCAGCAATTTCTAAACTGTAAACAGTACAGAGATGGTCAATACATCGATTGAAGAAATTCTGAGTCCAGCCAGTTAATAATAGAAAGTCCACTTAAATGCTTAGCACAAAAATTATATGTACTATTGGTCCTGCCAGTGATTCACTTGATATTCTGGCTGAACTCGCTGCGGAGGGTATGAACGTCGCACGTCTGAATTTCTCTCATGGGACACATAAGTCTCACCTACAAATTATCGAAAAAATTCGTGAACTGAATAAGCACAGACAATTTCCAATTGCAGTATTACTGGATACACAAGGTCCGGAAATCAGGACAGGAGACCGGGAAATGAAACTCATTCCAGGAGAATGTGTCTCCGTTAATACTCCTCCAAATGAGGAGAGAGAAGGTTCACTTTATGTTAACTATCCGCATCTACTTGATGATCTGGAAATTGGCAACAGGATTTCGATTGATGGTGGTTTGATGTGTTTGGAGGTTTTAGAGAAAAGTGAAAAAGGTCTGGAGTGTGAAGTTATTCACGGTGGTTTAGTGGAGGGGCATAGACACGTGAATTTGCCGGGAACTATTGTCAAGTTACCCGGAATTACAGAAACAGACAAGCAGGATATTTTGTTTGGAATTGAGCAGAATGTAGACATAATCGCGTTGTCCTTCGTTAGAAATGCCGAAACAATACGGGAAGTCAGAAATCTGTTGGGAGAAAACGCTGAGCATATCAAGCTGATTGCTAAAATTGAAAATCAGGAGGGCGTTGACCGTCTCAAAGAAATTGTCATGGAAGCGGATGGCGTGATGGTCGCACGTGGTGATCTGGGAATTGAGGTAGAAATGGAAGAGGTTCCTCAAATTCAAAGGCGGATTGCCTTCTTGTGTGCAAAATACGGAAAACGTCTGATTGTCGCGACTCAAATGCTGGAATCAATGATTGAAAATCCTGTTCCAACCAGAGCAGAAGTCACTGACGTTGCAAACGCGGTTTTTGAACAGACAGATGCGATTATGCTTTCAGGAGAAACTTCTGTTGGTAAATACCCAGTCGGTTCAGTGAAAACTCTGGCGAGGATTGCGAGACGTACCGAGGATTTTCCGGGAGTGAATTATACCGAAAAATTACTGAAAGGCCAGAAAGGTCAACACCTCGCGGAATCCGCTATTCAAATTGCCACAAATTTGAAAATCCGCGCAGTTGTCGTGATTACACGTAATGGTCGGGGAGCAGCCTATCTCTCGAATCTTCGTCCACATAAGATTAACATTTACTCATTTACCAATAGTCCCAGAGTTTTGTCTTCGATGACTCTCTACAGAGGTGTTTACCCTTTCCTGATGGAATTGCAGGAAAATCCGGAGGGCAGCATTCAGGATGCGTTAAGCATTCTTCATGAAAAAGAAGGTTTTGAGCCAGAAGAAAAAGTAGTTGTGCTGGCCAACATTCTTACCGGCGAGGGGTATTGTACTTCCCTACAGATACGCTCAATTCCTGCTGTTTAACAAGGCCACGTTCTGTAACTGAGTTTTATAAGCTTGAACTTGCGGAAAAAACGAGAGTGAGCGATTCACGTGTTAGCTTTCTTGTTTCTGTGAGTCCACTGTATAACCACGCTTTTCCGGAACCCGAAGTATAAATTGCACCTAATGTGAGAGAAGAAGAGGACGAGTAAGAAGTGTAGCCAAAGCTTGCACCATAGATATCAAGATATTCGTACGGAGCAGTTGTTGATGAATTCGGTAGAGGAAGGTTTGTGTAGTTGGTGAACAAACCAAAACGTATTGCATTTGTCGGATTCAGGTAATACTCGGTCCCGCCTGAATAGTTCATAATATCCGCACGTCCTTTTTCAGATGCCTGGTAATAATCAAGGTCTATTGTATAGAGTAGCGAAGGGGTAGGAAAATAAGATACCCCCCAGGCTAAATGCAGGGGGAACATACGTTTTTCTGCTGAATTAGTGCGATTCATCAAGGTTAACGGACTCGGTGTACCGGTACTGTTATCAGTGCTATTGTGATACGAGACATCCCCCTGGAAATTTGAGTTGAGAAGTACTGATTGATCTACTGCCATGCCTACTGTGAGCAGACTCCAAGGACTCCACTGAATTCCAATTTTAGGCATCATACCATCTTCTCTCAGTTTCCTGCTTTCATAATAAACTTCATAACTGCTGTCAGTACTTTCCAGGAAATAGTGGTATTGTCGTATAAAACTACGGTATTGATAATAAAGAGTCAGTCCAATAGAAAGGTTTTCTCCAAATTTCATTGCTGCAGATGGACCCATCAGGTAGGTAATGTCCTCTGAATGCAGGCTTTGATAATATTTTTTTACAGTACTTAGAGGATTATCAAATACCAGATCCTGGTGTTCGATAAAAGCTTCAGGTACAACATATGAAAAACAAAATGAATAATTTTTGTAATTTTTCAGCACCCCAAAATAGTTAGGTACTAGCGCCTCGCTTTCACGAACCCAGTCTTCAGTACCGATTGCTTCAGAATAGATCGTTTTCATTTTATGCAGCATATTACCACTACCTGAAAGACTGTCTCCAACCGCATAGGCGATACCGGCGGGATTGTAGTAGCATCCAGTACTGTCATCGGAAATAGCCACGTAGCTACCACCCATTGTTGCCGCGCGTTCACCAATAAGCATATTCTTGTAGTGAGCATCATCCGCTTGCAGTTGAGTTGCGCCAAAGCCTACAAAAATCAAAATACTAAAGTGCAGCCATAATTTTCTTAAAACGTTTTTCATTTTTCTTTCCCTGAATTTTGTCCAGCTCATTCCTGCTGATAAACTCCTTGAGTTTGCTGTATCTGAATTCAATAGTCGGGTGAGTTTTTGATAGTACTTCCGCTGTTCCTTGGGCTAAATGGGGTTTTAAGGATTTGAGAAAATCGAGATAACTTTGCGGATCGTAACCTGTTGTAATCAGCATTTCCAGGGCTTTTTGGTCTGCATCGGCCTCGTCATCTTTGGAAAGCCCTTCTTCCATCAGCATTTTAAATGCAAGGTCATTCAGTCGTTCCAGGGCAATTTTTGCGCTGAGCGATGCACCGCCTAGAACTTGTGCTATTCCTGATGTAACTGAACTGTCGGTACTTTGAAGTTTAAGTTTGCGAATTATGTGTTTTTGACCTACGTGCGCTAGTTCGTGAGCCAATACACCTGCGAGTTGCGCTTCATTACGCATTAGCTTAAGGGCTCCCTTTGTGACAAAAATATAACCTCCAGGAGCAGCAAGGGCATTAATCTCTTCTGTATCGAGAATTCCGAAATAATATCTTATTTCCGGTCTTCCGAGTTGCGCGGAGATACCGGTTCCAATTTGGGAAACATAATTGGCCCTACTCTCGTCACGCAGGAGTTGATATTTTCCTAGAATTTTAGCGGCAACTCCACGGCCAAAATGAATTTCACGGTCAGTATTTGCTTCCTGCTTTTTCCAGAAAATATGATGCGCACGCAAGCGGAACTCCTCTGGCTGAACTGAGGAAGCAAAGCTGGACGAAAAAATAAAAATTACGAACCACAGATAGTATCGTAAAAAACGCATTTTCAATTACTCTGTGGAGGTTAAGAATATTACAGAGTTTTCCTCATTCAAGGATTGATTTTCCAACCATTCCAGTGCCGCATAATCAGTTTGGTATGGACTGATCTTCTTACCTTCGCTGTCTACAAGACCCTTAACTCCAACTACCGCTGTAAAGGTTCGTAACCTCAGCCTGCGGCCTGATGCAGACTGGAGTTGAATTTTTTGACCTAAAACCAGCTTTTTCCTTTTAACAGGAAAACCTGAAATCTGTCCGCGTAAAAGCCACCCCTGACTATCTCCGGACTCAACTTTTTGCCAAATCCCTTTGCTCTCTATTACCAGTACTTTTGTACCTCGACTCAGTTTGAAGGTTTTTTTGCTTTGAATTGAAGGCTGCTCACGTAATACCGCACCCAGACCTTTAATATAAACTGTATTTTCACTCGCAAATACAGAAGAGAGGAAGAAACTAAGCAGCAGGAAAAGTGCTGCAAAAAATTGTTGGAATATTTTTTTGCCCTTTAACAATAATTCAAGTTGCCTTTGAGATATGACTATCATTTTTTGACAGTATAAGAGGGATGATGAAGAAAACAACTCCGAGGCTGATGAAACAATCGGCCAGGTTATTGACGAAAAAACTTGTTTCATACCAACGGAAATGGAAAAAATCAGTCACATAACCATATACAGCTCTATCGATTAAATTTCCTGCCGCACCCGGTAAAACACAAACAAGTCCAGAACGGGTGAAAAAGTCCAACTCATTCCAGTAGCGTGTTTGATAAAATATCATTGCCCCCACTGCTACCAATGATACACCAACTAACAACGGAATGCGAAAAGAATCAGCAATATCCGCAAAGAAGCTGAAACTTACTCCACGGTTCTGAACATGTGTTAAGTCTATGAAATTTGTTAGCACCTCTGTTATTTCATAAAGAGGAACGTTCGCTCTGACCCATATTTTTGAGCCTAGATCAAGCCCCAGCAACAGGATCATGATCAGCCAGTTCAGCCTGAAGGAAAGAGTTGATAATGTTTTAGAAATACTCAAGCAGTTTGCTCCGCAGAAGAGATTAAATCCGTAATGTTTATGGACTTCTGTTCACGAAGTTGCATGTCTCTGATCACCACCTTGTCCTGAGACAACTCTTCCGGAAAAAGCAATATCGCAAAATTCGCACCGGATTCATTTGCCAACTGCAACGATTTTTTCATTTTTTTCATGCTGAAATTACAATCCACAGCAGCCCCTTTTGAACGTAATTCTGTCGCTATTTTCAAGGCAACTCCGACTTGTTCACTGTCAAAAGGAATTATTGTGTAATCCAGTGTACGTGGTAGTTCCGGAAAGCGTTCCAACTCTTTAAGTACGTCTAAAACAACCACATCACCAAATCCGAAACCAACGGCGGGTACGGTTTCTCCGCCGTATGTTGAGAGCAGCGAATCGTAACGTCCGCCACCGCAAATTGCGCGGTGCCCTTTTTCCGGACTGTTAACTTCAAAAACAGCACCAGTGTAATAAGATAATCCTCTGACGATTGAAATATCAAACTGCAGATAAGCACCATATCCTGCTGTATCCATCAACTGCTGCAAGTGTTGTAATTCCTCGATACCCTCTGTGTCCTGCAGACTGTCTTTCAATTCCAGCATGTCGGTTTTTGACAAATACTCATTTAACTGCTGTACTTGAGATGAGGACATTCCAACTTCTTCCAGCATTTTTCCAAGAGTTTCCGGAGAAATTTTATCCCGCTTATCCATGATAACGAGCACAGCGCTATGCAGTTCTTGCGCTACATTCAGTTGACTAAGAATCGCATTTAAGATACGGCGGTCATTGATAAACACACGAATATCATTTGCCGAAAGACCCATTGACTCACATGCTGAGATGAGCAGCATCAGAATTTCTGCTTCCGCAACCATATCCCCTTGCCCTATGATGTCCGCATTCCACTGAAAATGTTCACGACGCCGACCTTTGGTCATACGTTCATAGCGAAAACACTGCGGCATCGAAAACCATTTGATTGGGAATGATAATGATTTTGTGTGCTGAAGAACCAGCCGTGCCAGTGATGGTGTCATTTCCGGACGCAGACTTAAGCGCCGCCCCCCCTTGTCTTCAAAGCTGTAAAGCTGTTTGCTTATTTCGTCACCTGCTTTTCGGATATAAAGTTCCTCATGTTCCAGCACACATGTATCATATTCTTCAAATCCAGCTTGTTCTGATACACTGCGCCAAACTTCAAATAACCAGTTGCGCAGACGCATTTCGTCAGGGAAGAAATCTCGCGTTCCCTTAACTGGTTGTAAGTCAATCATAATTGATACTTTTCTGAACTGTGTTTTGAAAATACAGAAGTTGCTGAGGGATATTCACTTTTGAAAAGCCAATTCCGGGATTTTTTTAAAATCATCCCATGCCTGAGGCATCGCAGAACGATTTCTTAAGAGGTATGAAGGGTGAAAAGTCGGCAGCATTGTCCAATTTTCATATTGTATAATTCTCCCGTGTGCTTTGGTAATTCCAGGCAGTTCCGGAATCAAAGTCTTGGAAGGTACATTACCCAGCGTGACTATTAATTTCGGATTTACTAATTCAATTTGTTGTTTGAGGATTGGCATACAGCATGAAATTTCAGCGGGCGTAGGATTCCTGTTTTCAGGAGGTCTGCATTTCACAATGTTGGTGATATATACATCCTGCCTTTCAATACCTAATGTGTTTATCATCTTGGTCAACAATCTACCGGCGCGTCCGACAAAAGGTGCTCCCTGCGAGTCTTCATCCGCTCCTGGACCTTCACCGATAAACATCACCGTGGCTTGCGGAAAACCTTGGCCGAAAACAAGGTTTGTTCTGGTTTTTCCGAGTTCACATTTTTGACAGGAATTATACTTGTCTGCTAATTTTGTCAGTGAGTAATTATTTTCAGCGGTTTTTTGCTGAGGATAAATTTGAGCAAATGCCTCAGTCACAGTTTGTTGTTTTGAGGATGATAAATCTTCCCTGAAAGCTGATATCCCTGTTGAAGGGGGATATATTCTAGGGTGTTTTTTTTCATCATTAATGTTAAGCACAGGCTGAGTTTGTGCGGCGAGTTTGTAGTTAGCACCTTCGTGCTTTACCATTATTTCAGCTTCTGCGCTCATCATGTCATCTAAACCATTCAACAGCAGCTTCAGCTCTACCTTCGGCATAGCTTCTATATTAATGTAATTCAGCCCTTTTTTGTGAAGAGATTGCAATTGATTTTCTAATTGCAACAACAACGTTGGATAGTCCAAAATTATTCCTGTTAAGAATGACTTTTGTAAAGCTGCATACTCTCGGGTTTGTTCCCTACTTTTTATGAAACATATTAAAATAAGTTCTGCTACTTTTGTCTGCTTACAAAATATAACGGCTTAAATCCTGATTTTTCAATAAGTTAGAAATTCTGCTATTTATATATTCAGGAGTTACAGATATTTTCTGACCTTTCAAATCCGGTGCGGTAAAACTAACTTCTTCGAGCAGTTGTTCCATGACAGTGTGTAGCCTGCGTGCACCGATATTTTCCGAGTCTTCATTAATTTGACAGGCAATCTCCGCAATGGTGTCAATTGCGTCTTTGGTAAATACCAACTCAACACCTTCTGTTTTCATCAAGGCGGTATATTGAACTATCAGTGCGTTTTTTGGTTCCGTGAGAATCCGCACAAAATCTTCCTGACTGAGCGCCTGCAGTTCAACACGTATCGGAAATCGTCCCTGCAGTTCCGGAATCATGTCCGACGGTTTTGTAAGATGAAATGCTCCTGCTGCAATGAAAAGAATATGGTCGGTTTGAACAGGCCCATATTTGGTGTTGACTGTTGAACCTTCGACAATCGGCAGTAAATCACGCTGTACACCTTCTCTGGAAACGTCTGGCCCCTGAGAGTGACTGCGGCGTGAAGCAACTTTATCTACTTCATCGAGGAAAACTATACCGCTTTGTTCTACACGTGTTACTGCTTCACGTGAGACTTCTTCCATGTCAATCAGTTTACTGACCTCTTCCTGCTGCAAAATTTTCCGAGCTTCTTCGATGCTCACACGTCGACGTTTAGACTGTTTGGGCATCATATTTGAGAGCATGTCACGAATATTCATGTCCATGTTGTCGTTCATTGATACAGGCATAAATTCCATCACAGGACCAGAAGGACGTTCCGCAACATCCAGCTCAACCATTCGGTCATCCAAAACTCCGGAACTTAGTTTTTTGCGAAATTTCTCGCGGGTCGGATTTTCCGTTGTTTCTTCCGTAAAATCATCGTCCTTTTTCTCCAGAGGAGGTAGCAGCAAATCCAGCAGGCGATCTTCAACCATTTCTTTAGCCGCCTCCTGTTTACGCTCCATTTGCTCTTGACGTACCATGTTGACGGAATAATCAGTCAAATCGCGAATCATCGACTCAACATCACGTCCCACATAACCTACTTCTGTAAATTTGGATGCCTCAACTTTCACAAAAGGAGCATTGACTAACCTGGAAATTCGACGTGCAATTTCAGTTTTGCCGATTCCTGTTGCACCAATCATGATGATGTTTTTCGGTAAAATTTCATCTTTTAAATCATCATCAAGCTGCAGCCGCCTCCAACGATTGCGCAGAGCGACCGCCACGGCCTTTTTTGCATCAGTCTGACCGATAATATAGCGGTCCAGCGCGACAACCGTTTCCTCCGGTGTCATATTAAGTTCTGTTGCAGATTCCATGTGTTTAATATTCCAATTCTTCGTAGGTAATTTTGTCATTAGTATAGATACAAATATCTGCGGCAATTTTCATTGATTTTTCGGCAATTTTACGTGGACTAATTTTTGTGTCTATCAGCGCACGAGCAGCTGCAAGAGCATACATTCCTCCGGAACCTATTCCGATCAGTCCGTCATCCGGTTCAATAACATCACCGTTTCCGGAAATGATAAGAGATGCTTCTGCACTGGAAACTGCGAGCAGGGCTTCCAGATTGCGCAGCATTTTGTCCGTACGCCACTCTTTAGCAAGTTCTACCGCGGAGCGCAGCAGCTTTCCATTGTACTGCTCCAGTTTTTCATCAAATTTTTCAAAGAGAGTAAAGGCATCTGCGGTTGAACCGGCGAATCCGGCGATTACCTTACCATCAAAGGTGTTGCGCAGTTTACGCGCTGAAGGTTTCATAATGGTGTTCTGCATGGAGACTTGTCCGTCTCCCGCCATCACAATTCGGTTGTCCTTGCGTACGCAGAGAATAGTTGTCATAAATTTATGAAGAAAATCGTGTATTTAGTTTATCAGTCTATAATAGCAGTTGAGAAATTATTGTCCAGACGAGAGATAAATACCTGTTTTGGACTTAAGACATGTGGTTACGTTATTCATCTTGCTGTGCGACAAAATATGCCAAAACATAATTATATCCGCTCCAGAGAGAAATGACGGTTGAAGCCCAGAGGATGACAATTCCCACTTCATGGGTTGGGATGCCGATGGTAGGGTAGTGAATGATAAGGAAGCCCACAGCAAACATTTGTGAAATGGTTTTTAGTTTCCCTCCGGAACTGGCTGAAATAACCATGCCTTCAGCCGCTGCGATAGAACGTAAGCCGTTAACGATAAATTCACGTGAAATAAGAATTACTGTTAACACTGCTGGCGCCCGTCCCATTCCTACCAGTAAAACCAGTAGTGAACCAATCAATATTTTGTCCGCAACAGGGTCCAGTAATTTGCCGAGTTTTGTCGTTTGCCCTTGATGACGTGCCAGCACACCATCCCAGTAATCGGTCAGGCAGGCAAATAAAAAGACGAGCCATGTACTGAACAAAATCCAGTGTTCGTCTTTACCAATTACCATACCTGTATAAATGAAAGGTACCAATGCTACCCGTAATGTGGTTAAATGATTGGCAGTAAGCCATTTGGAAAAGAAAGCAACCATGAAAAACATTTCCTGTCTTGAGAATTATTGTTAGACTTGTATGATGCGCTTAACGACGAAAAAAAGCAATTTGCCTTTCAGAGTGAATTAATTTTATGATTAATGTACATATCTTGACCAAAAAGTAAGATAACCAAAAAACCTTTATTGCTTATGCGTTTTAATGTAATCGGTTGGAATTTCAGAAAAACTCCTGTTGAGGTACGGGATAAACTGGCATTGACTCCAAAACAGCAGGTAGAACTAGGTCAGCAGCTCAGCCGACGTTTCAAGTTAGGCGGTGTTGCAATTCTCAGCACTTGCAACCGTACAGAGTTTTATCTTGTAAACGCGGAACAGCAGTTGGAGCAGATCATTGAGATGCTGGAAGTGTACTGGAAACTAGACGAACTACACGAAAGTGTTTATACAATTGAGAATTTAGACGGAGTAAGACACCTTTTCCGGGTTGCCTCAAGTTTAGAATCGATGGTACTGGGAGAACCGCAGATTCTTGGGCAGCTCAAGGATTCGTTTCAATCTTTCAGTGATGCGGAATTGACCGGCAAACTTCTTCACCCTCTTTTTACACGTGCCTTCTCAACTGCCAAGCGTGTACGTACAGAAACTACAATTGCTAGTAATGCTGTTTCTATCAGCTATGCAGCGGTGGAACTAGCAAAACATATTTTTGAGGATCTTTCAAAACAAAGGGTGATGGTAATTGGTGCAGGAGAGATGGCCGAATTAGCGGTCAGGCACCTCATGCGGAACGGGATATCACAATTGTTTGTGACCAACAGGACTTTCTCAAGTGCAGCAGAACTTGCTGAAAAATTTAACGGAATGGCTGTGCCGTTTGATCATCTTGAACGTCACCTGCATGAGGCAGATATTGTCATCAGTTCAACCGGAGCACGTGACTATATAATCAATCCGGAACAGGTTAAGCAGTGTTTGAGAAAGCGTAAAGCTAACCCAATGTTTTTCATAGACATTGCTGTACCAAGGGATATTGACCCTGAAATAAATAAGCTGCACGGAGCATTTTGTTACGATATTGATGATCTGCAATCTCTAGTTTCACAAAACCAGGAGGAACGCAAGAAACAGTCTGTAAAAGCAGAAGAGATTATCGAGGGTGAATTAACGGAACTGGAACTCTGGTTTAAGTCTTTGTCTGCTGTGCCGACGATCAGAAGTTTGCGCAAATCCTTCCATGCCATGGCAAAAGATGAAATGGAGAAAGGTTTCCACCGCATGAAAGTAATGCCTGAGTCAGAACGAAAAGAAGTGGAATTGATGGTCCATAGGCTGGTGCACAAATTACTGCACGATCCATCACGTAATCTCAAGAAAATCGCGCATGCAGAAGACGCACATCTTTATCTAGATTCAGTAACAAAAATCTTTGACCTAAAGCCAACTCCGGTTAATCTGGAACAAGCGGAAAATAAACAAACCAGACTAAAAATCATCAAATCATAATCATGCCTAACGCTTTTTCGACAAGCGGCTCCAGTAAACTAACTTTTAAGATTGCAACCCGTGGAAGTCCTCTCGCACTCTGGCAGGCGCGATGGGTGCAGAAAAACATTCTTGAACAGTATCCTGAAATATCCGTAGAATTATTAATCCTCAAAACTACCGGTGACCGTATTCAGGATCGCCCGCTTTCGGAAGTAGGTGGAAAGGGGCTTTTTATCAAAGAACTGGAAACGGCTCTTCTTGATGGACGTGCCGACATGGCTGTGCACAGTATGAAAGACGTTACCGGATTTATTCCGGAAGGTCTGGAAATTTCAGTTATTTCTGTACGTGAAGATCCGGGTGATGCGTGGCTATGTCCAAAATATGGAAGCATTGAGGATTTCCCGCAGGGTGGGGTTGTCGGGACAAGTTCATTACGCCGTGCATCACAGTTAAAGCATTATCGACCGGATTTGCGGATCAGGAGTTTACGCGGTAATGTAATCACGCGTTTGCGGAAACTTGATGAAGGAGAAGTCGATGCTACCATTTTGGCTGTTGCGGGATTAAAACGCAGTGAGCTTGATGAGCGTATCACTGAAGTCCTACCGATGGAATGGATGCTTCCGGCAATCGGTCAGGGTGCAATTGGGATTGAAACACGAATTGATGATCAGCAGACACTGAGTCGCATTCAGCATCTTAATGATCAAAGTACCTGGGATTGTCTACTTGCGGAACGTACTCTGTTGAGTGTGATGGAAGGAAATTGTCAAATTCCCTTAGCTGGATATTGCATCTTAAACGGAGATGAATTGTTTTTGCGGGCCTTAATTGCGGATCCAGAAGGTGAATCAATTTTACGCTACGAGGCTCGTTCCGCCCGTCAAGACTCGGTTAAGCTCGGCCGGGAGGCTGCACAGTGGCTGCTGAAAAATGGAGGAGAGGAAATTTTACAAAAAGTTCATGCCGTCAAAAAATAATTTGTGAAATTACTATTATCAAGTCTTCTCTCATTAAAGTTCAATAACAACAACTCATGAATCAATGCTGGAAAATAGCTGTTATCGGTTCAGGACCTGCAGGATTTTATGCTACAGGTGAGCTTTTCCGGCAGAAGTCATGGGAGATAAGAGTTGATATGTTTGAACGTCTGCCGACTCCTTTTGGATTGGTACGCGGTGGTGTTGCACCAGATCATCAGAAAATTAAATCCGTGCAAAAAATTTACAGCAGAATTGCGGAAAATGAAAAATTCAGGTTTTTCGGAAATGTAGAGTTTGGGCGAGATATTTTCCAAGCGGATGTAATGGAACACTATGATGCAGTCATTTATTCAGTAGGGAGTCCTGCTGACCGCGCACTTGGGATCCCGGGAGAGGATTTGTTCGGCAGTCATTCTGCGACTGAGTTTGTTGCATGGTATAACGGACATCCGGATTTTTGTGATTATAAATTTGATTTGTCTGCGAGTAACGCATTTGTGATTGGAATTGGAAACGTAGCTCTTGACGTGGCGCGGATTCTCGCAAAAACTCCGGAAGAACTTGCGGAAACTGATATTGCCGATTATGCGCTTGAAGCATTAGGTGCTAGTCAGCTTAAGGATATCTGGCTCGTAGGACGCCGCGGCCCTTTGCAGGCTGCTTTTTCACCGGCAGAATTAAGAGAGTTCATGGAGCTCGCTGATGCAGAGGTTTTAGTTGAGGAACACGCGCTTGAACTGGATACGGAGAGTCAGCAATTATTAGAAACAGAAGCAGACAATGATACGAAGAAAAACATCCAGTTATTAACTCAAATTCAAGAAAGGGAATTGTTCGGAAAAAAGAGGCGGGTTCATTTTCTGTTTCTAACTTCTCCTGTTGAAATTTCCGGAAAAGATAAAGTTGAAAAAATCTGCATGGTACGTAATCAACTGGTGAAACGGGAGGACGGTAGTTTAGGACCAGAGGCAACAGACGAAATTAGTGAAGCAGAAGCAGGGCTTGTATTCCGTTCAATTGGTTACCATGGGAAGCCTCTGCCGGATCTGCCTTTTGATAAAAAAACAGGTACAATTCCCAATGAATGCGGACAGGTCAAGGATCCGGAAAACGGAAATAAATTGCGGAACCGTGAATATGTTGCAGGTTGGATAAAGCGTGGTCCAAGCGGTGTGATTGGTACAAACAAACAGGATGCAGTGGAAACCGTGCATCGTATGCTGGAAACTTTCCTCAATGAAAAAATGGAAGCCGGAAAAAATTGTAATAATCCGGATATTGTCCCTCTGCTCGAAAACCGAAAAGTGGAATATGTTTCATTTGCAGATTGGAAATTGCTTGATGCTCATGAAACCGAAGCCGGACAAAAACAGGGACGTCCTAGAGTAAAGCTCACTTCAATAGCAGAAATGCTGTCAGTAATTCGACAAAAAAATAATTGAAAAATCAGTGATCCGCGCCTACTGCTTCGGAAACACTTTTGTATCCGTCACTTTCCAATAAATTAGCCAGTTCTTCTTTAACTTTCCGGACAAGTCCCGGACCTTCGTAAATCAATGCAGTATAAATCTGTACTGCTGCCGCGCCGGCTCTGATTTTTTCGTATGCATCAGCTCCGTTAAATATCCCTCCAACTCCAATAATTGGTATGTCTGCACCAAGTTCAGCAAACAAAGTCCTGATCATCGCGGTGCTACGTTTCTGCAGGGGCTTTCCGCTCAAGCCACCGGTTTCTGTTCGATTCTTACTTTTCAGTTCTGGACGTTCGACTGTGGTATTGGTCGCAATAACACCCTGAATAGAAAATTCCTGAATAACATGGACACTGTTTTCCAAAGCGTCTCCATCCAGGTCCGGAGCCAGTTTAACCAGCAATGGAGTGTTGCGTGAATGATTCCTGTCGAGTTCGTCACGCCGAGCACAGACAGAATCCAGTAAAATCCGCAGGGCCTCTTTTTCCTGCAGATTCCGTAAATCTTCTGTGTTCGGTGAACTGATATTCAGCGTGAAATATTCCGCAAATGGATGGAGCGTGCTGAGTGCGGAAACATAATCGTCAGTGGCTTTTTCGAGTGATGTATCCTTGTTCTTACCAATATTTATTCCTAACATTCCGGATGCGATATTTGCAGGATAATCTTCAGATAATTCAAAAATATCCGCATCTGCTGATTTTATTTTTAATGTGTTCGCAACCAATCTTTCCGCCATTTTCCAGGCTCCCTGATTATTGAAGCCCATGCGGTTAATCACCGCGTGATCCTCCTTTAGGCGGAAAAGTCTGGGTCGAGGGTTTCCTTCCTGCGGACGCGGAGTTACTGTTCCTATTTCTACAAAGCCAAAACCGAGTGCGAATAGTGCGGGGTGGATCCGGCCGTCTTTATCAAATCCAGCCGCAAGTCCGATTGGATTATTTAGTGTTTTATCAAAGAGTTGTGAGCGTAATAGTGGATTATCTTCAAGAAACAGGCTTCGTAAAAGCGGAAGAATTCCCGGAATCTTTGAGATAAATTCTACGCTGGTGAGCATGCGTTCGTGCACTTTCTCAGCGTCCCCTGCAAATAATAAGGGGCGCAGTTGGCGGTAAAGATAATTTAAGGGGAGTTTCAATTCTCAACCCATGATTCAGATTCAAAGCAAAAAAGTTCTGCCTCCGGATCCTGCCAACTTCCCTGCGGTAAATCTGCTTTGCAGCAAAGTTGATCCAGAAGGGTGATCCGGTCCCAAGCTTGCGAGGGTGCAACTTCCGGTAAGAAAAGTCCTGAGGATAAACCTTTTCTGAGTTGCAGTCCGTGTTTCCCTACTACCACATCTTGCGACTCGATTGCTGTCATTTCAGTCAGAACATTTATTTCAATGCTTAATTTTGGCAACTCTTCAAGTGTCACCGGAGGGAAACGTGAATCATCTACCGCAGAGGAAATTGCTGTTTTTGAGACTGCTTCAATCAAAGGATAACGGGCTTCGGTATGACCGATGCAGCCGCGTAAATCTCCGGGATCTTTTTTTCTCAAGGTCACGAAAACCGCGCGTTTTCTGATAAATTCGGGGACTTCAGTTTCAAAAACAGGTCTCTTACCATTTTTCAAAAATATTGCCAACGATTCCCTTGCAACCTGCAAGAGCTTATTTTTGTTATCAATAGAGTATTGTGAAGTCATTATTTCCAGAGTAAATAGATCATGAATCCTTTAAAGTGTATCATAAAATTATGCATTTGAAATAATTTGAATTAATTATTTTCTTGACCATTTGCTATTGAGGTATATAATGCGATTTTAGGGGCTGAATCTGTGGTTTAGAAGTTAATTAATGAGTAGCTCAGATAGTTAAGGTTGGGATAGCTCGTTAGCGAGTTTTATGAATCTTAAAATATGCGGGTATAAACAAAAACTCTTTCATATTTGAGTTATTTTTGCAGTTAATCTTTTGTTTAATTCAAGCCAAAAAGGTCTTATGAAAATTTTACGTATTGTTTTAGTTTTGAGTCTGCTTGTTATATTTGCGGCCTGTGCCAAAAAAGATAGTTCAAGCAGTAGCAGTGCGAGCAGCACTACAAGCAGCAGTACAGACTCAAGCTTGGTGACTGCCATGCCGAGTAACCTGTCTGTTGCATCAAATACAGAATCCGGTACAAGTGTCACCAGCAGGACTGCGGGACGTACATCTTTAAGTGAGATTAGTGATACCAGTGACCCCAAAAAGCATAAGGACAAGGTTAAACGCTTGCAGGCGGTCCTAAATTCTGACGACATTAATCAGTGTCATAAGGCTATTCCCAAGAAGATGAAGGGTTCCGCTAACAATGTTAATTGTTACGGCCCAGAACTGGCGTATGTCAATCATCCGTCTGACAACACTTCTGATGGCACCTTACCAAGTGGTGATCTTGGAATATGGACTGCCTACAGTGACAATACGACGCAGGAAGCCTGCTCTGCTGGTCAGATGAATATGTTGTTAAGAAAAGTGGGGCGTAAAGTTGATTTGGCCATGGGTATCACTGCAATGATGATTTGTGCCGCAAAGAATGACGGTCTGAAGAAACCGTCTGTAGATGGTGCTGCACTGGATGTGACCTCTTCAGTCGCAAAAACAAAGGTGCAAGAAAAACGAGGAGGTATGGTGATCACTGAAGCAACACTTAAACGAAGTACAGTTGCAAGCACCGGTAAGATAAAATACGGTTCAAAAGTTACAGGGAGTTTTAGCTATACACTCGATAACGGTTCTACAGATAACCAGACCTTCAAAATCCATTTTCAGCATGTTCCTAGCGAGGATTCAACAGACAGTGTTAAAGCTGGAGAGGGATTGGTTAAAATGTGGCAGGAACAAGATCAAACTGATGGTAATTGCGGTACAGATCCCTATGATGTTGTAACTTCTGTGGCCTATAAAAACACCTCAGATAACCTCAGTTTTAGGGCTGTCAAAGCAAGGTTTTACGATAACATGACGAAGGATGATTATTTCAATACCAGCGATGACGAAGTTCGTGGAATTTCCGCACAAGAATCATCTACAGGTTCAGGTTGGTGTTCTGACCTGAATGTGGTTCGCGCAAATATCGATAAGGATGGATTCGGTAAAGTCGGCTATGCCTGGCAGGCTGGAAAGGGTGATGGTTTTACTCGAACATTCAACATTAAGACGGACAACAGTTCAGGAACGCTGACCGGGAATGCCTATTTTGGCTTCAATCCTCATCCGGATAACAGTACTGGAACCCTCAAGTATCGTACAACGAATATTGACCGGATGATCTGCAACTGGGCTGGACCAGGGCAAGCCCAGGGCCGAACAGGTGTGGCAAAAGTTCAGCGGCAGGCGTTGAGTTATAACAGCACTACTAATGTCTGGGAATCTTCTTCAGATAATATTACATTTGCTCCAACAAATGATTGCAACTTTGATAATTCAACATACGACAACAGCACCTTTGGAGGTTACGGAGCAAGTATTACAAATAATCTGGTCGACAACTCCACCTATCGATCAGACTTTGGTAAACAGCCAAGCAAACCCTCCCCAACTTTAGAATAAGCTCACCTTTTGCGGACATTTCCCTGTTCATTTTGAGCAGGGAGGTGTCTCGCCTCCTCTTTTCTTTCTTCCTGATAAACTGCTCTCAGCAAAAACTTGCCGTTATTGCTGAAAAGTGGATAATATCTTTTTTTAAGTTTAATTTTTTTTGAAATATCTCAGATGAGTTTTAAAACATTAATTTTAACGATTGACGAACGTCAAATCGCCACCCTGACTATTAACCGTCCTGATGTTCATAACGCTCTCAGCCTCGAAATGATACGCGAACTGCGGCAGGTAGTCGTAGATTTAAATAAACACACGGATGTGCGTGCCGTAATTTTGACCGGTTCCGGAAAGTCCTTTTGTGCCGGCGCTGATTTACGCTGGATGCAGAAAATAGCTACACAAAAACGCGAGGATAGAATAGCCGAAGCAACCGAATTATCAGAAATGTTGGGTGAGTTAGACCAACTTAAAATGCCTCTAATCGGCCGAATCAATGGACTCTCTTTCGGAGGTGCTGTAGGTTTGATTGCCTGTTGTGACATTGCGGTTGCGGTTGATGACGCACTATTTTCTTTAACAGAAGTTTTACTGGGATTGCTGCCGGCAACTATTTCACCTTATGTATTACGACGCATTGGAGCATCAAACGCACGGAGATTGATGCTCAATGCACATCGTTTTGCTGCAGAAGAAGCGGTTAGTTTAGGTTTAATCGCCAAAAGCGTGTCTGCGGATAAACTGGATGAAGCTGTTGAAGAAGAAATTTCAGAACTGCTGCGCTGTGCTCCGGATGCTGTTTTCGCCGCGAAACGTCTTATTGCGGAAGTTCGCGGGAAAGAACCGGATGATGTGCGTAATGCAACCATAGAAAAACTAGCAAATGCCTGGGAGTCTGAATCAATCAAAGAAGGGATCGATGCTTTTTTTAGTAAACGAAAACCTGCCTGGAATTCGGAGTCTTGATTAAATATGGTAAAACTAAAAAAATTATAATGTATCTTAGAGCCTGTTTCTCCAAAGAAAACGCAGCGAAATATTTTAACAAAATTAATATTTCATAAATCCCAAGAAAGAATGAAAATCAAAATTGCTCTAAAATACGGAGGATTCCTTTTAGCAATTACTAGTATAATCCTGACAGGTAATCTTGATGCCGCTGCACAGGTTAAAAAAAATAAACTGAACTTACTTAGTTCGGCATTGTCTGTAGAAGAGTATACAGCTCCCGCTACCGTATTTGGCGGAGTTGGCAGGAAGTTTCCAACCGCGCAGGCCGGATTAGATTTGCTTATACTAAGTAGTCCGCATTACAACGCATACAGGAATCAGCTTGAACTGAGTAATCGAGTCTATTGGGGCGAGTGGTGGTACAGTGACCGCTGGGGGATAAAGGGTTTTCTTTCTGAACAATCCTTCACGATGTTTGGGGCAAGCGGAAACAGTCCGCAGGCCAACACGAGTCATCTCGGTCTTTTGGCAAAAACACAGCAGTCTTTTGTGGAACCTTGGAAAATAAGTGCCGGATTGGGGTTGGCAAAAACAGAGTATGTCCTTGAGAGTCAACGTAAATTTGGGAATTCGCTGGTCAGTGAATTCAGGATTGGATTTGAATTTTCAGCAGACTTATGGACGGAAGCAGGAATATTGACCATCGACAGTGACAGCGGTAGCGGTTCTGGTGATCAGCGCCTCGGTTCCACAGGTTATTTGATTGGATTGAGTTATGGATTTTAAACAGCAGCCAGCACACTAATTATTTAGTATAGGAAATTATGCAGTTACCAAATGTAGAAGAAATGTCAGAGGCGGAAAAAAAGTGGTTTGCCCTCTCAATTGCCGGAATGGTAGTTGCTGACGGACGTACTGATCAGTCAGAAATGAGTTTTCTGCGTGAGGCTATAAATTTTTTGCCAAACAAAGAAGAAATCGACATTACCATGGCTGTGATCAAAGAATGTAAGACTCCTGAATTGGGGCCTTTGGACATTGATCCAAAACAAGCTTTCCTGATGCTTAAATATCTGGCTCAGTTGATGGTCGTAGATGCTGATTTATCAACAAAAGAAATCAGATATTTCCTTTCGTGTGGGAAGTTGTTGGGGTTTAATGATGAAATACTGACCAAATTATGGAAAAGCGCCCGTGCTCTGCTTGAGAAGGATCTGCCTCAAGGGATTATTGAGACTTCTAATATGGAAGTAAAAGTTAGTTTGATGAAAATTGATGATAAAGGTTTTACTTTCCGTCTGGGCAAAGCTTTGATGCCAAAAGTTAAAATAAGACTCAAGGTTCTTAAGTCTTTTGAGTCAGGAGATCCTAAATATGTAAAGGATCAACACAAGGATGGAGATGATGCGCACTGGGAAGTGGTTACTTGTAAAATGTTAAAACAGTCATCGGTTAAATTTGATGAAGGTTGTTACATTGTGAGAGCAACTTTTGAACAAAAGTTGGCGGATCATCATGGAATCCTACAGCTTATACACCCCGAAAATTATGCGGTTGTTTCAGATGGAGGATTTTTTAAAGCAGGAAAAAATTCTCTTTTAGGGAGTTATGTAAAATGTTTTGTCTGTGATAATCCCGAAATAAAATTTTTCGTCCTGCACTCCAAGAGCATGAAAATAGAGGCAAATATATTTGGGGTTCCAAGTTATATCAGTGCTGCAGGCGACTTTGATTATTGTGATTTTAATTTGATCCAAGTTGCGTCCTGTTCAAAATGCGGATTTTCGAGTAGCAGCAGAGAACACTTTAAGCGTATAAAATCAGATAATCCACCGTTTACCGTAGAAAAATTTACTGAAGGCTGGGATGAGAAAATATCTCCCTTACTCAAAAAAGCGCAGGAATCGGCGGATAAATTTTTTGGGGAACAACGAGATACAACTCTTGGTATACTCTCATATGAATTAGCAATTGCAACCTTTGAACAACTTGCGAGTATCACTCCTGATGTTCAGAAAAAAACAGAGTGGCTTAGAAGGCTGTCTTCAATGCTGATGACTATTTCAGAACTGCAGATGGAAAACAAGGATAGGGATGCTGCAGAAAAAAACCTGAACAAGGTTTTTGATCTTTGGGAGCCAGTCTTTGAAGAGCTAAGAGGTACTGTAATAATTCATGTTTGTATATTATTATTTCAGATTAAGATTTACTTTAATGACCTCCAGTCAGCTGCAAACTATATGAAATTTTTAGACAATTATGATCGTGACAAGAAACTTGCAGAAGGTACAGAAGAGTTTAAAGAACTTAAATTAGGCGCTGTTAAACTCAAAGCAACATTTGATGACCGTGAAATACTGACAAAAGATAAATTGAAGCATTTTCACCTCGATGATGCGTGAAACTAAAATGGCTGAATTAGTACAACACGAACATGTCCCTGAGGATGGAACGGAAGATGAAAACCAGATTTTGTTGCTTCTCAGTTCGGATTTACGTGATCGTTACACGAAGAACTTAGTGAATCGTTTAACAAACATAGGCGTAGTAGTCGCCATTGAAGAAACTAGTTATCCTGAAGAAAAAAAGGATAAATATGACTGGATATTGAATTTTCCAGGAGATATTCCCAAAGGGAAAACTCCAGATTCGAAAAGTATTAAATTTATTTTTCGTGTTCTAGGAAAGCCAGAACTACAGAAGGACAAACTTGATTCCAAAGATTCCGATAAACTGGCTAAAATTGTTAAACGTTACAAGGAAGTTCAACAATCATGCTTAGAACGTGAAAAAAATCCAAACTTTGTTAAGTTGGCGTTTACTGATGCGGTTTTGCGCAGCAGAGGAGAAATGATTTTAAAGTACAAAGGTCTTGTCAGTAGTCTGGATGAAGAAATTACAAAGGTCGAAAAATCATATTATCTGGGCATTGGTTATATTCTCAGTACAGCAATTGAGAAAATTACTGGAGTCGCGGTTTTAGACAATTTGATGAAAGGCCTGATTTACGTGATGATTATTGATGATCTTGATAAACGCACTCAGGATGGTTTGGTTAATATGGATTTTAACAGGAAGGTACTTGCGTATATGTCCACAAGTGATTTTACAAATAAACTGCTTGAGTTCCGTAAGGAACATGCTGATGATGAGTTCGCAAAAGCAAATATAAGCGATTTCATCTTTAATGCTGAAGACTTTGAGAAAGTAGATATTGTCTTTTTTAACTCCTGGAAATTCACTGAAGATTCTTTTCCGGTCAGAGTAGCATTACGTAAAAAAACTATTATAAGTAAGGAGGAAGAGCGCAAGATAGACCGAAAAGAAGAGACTTCGGGTAGAATTGAAAAAGAAGAGAAAAAATTAGCAAAAGTTAAAGATAAATACAAAAATGTTATGCTAGAAATAAGTAAAATGGAAAAATATCATGTTGATGACGAAAGCGCATATGAAACCAATAATAATTTGAGAAGAAGGTTATTGAAAGATATAAAGAGTCGTGAACAGCATCTAAAGGATCTGAAACGTCCTGTAAAAGCAGGTGGTGAGGAAAAAATTATAACTTTTGATTTGTTTGAGATCTTTAAAAGCAAGCAGTCATTTATGGAACGTATGGCGGATAAAGCAAGCTCTTTGGGATTTGGAAGCCTTTTAGGTATGAACCAGGATGAAAAACAAACAAGTTTTGAAAAACTTATTCAAATGGCGCGTTTTTCGAGAGACAGGATTAAAGCTTCGACTCAACTAAATAAAATCACATCACAAACAACTAAATTAGCAGGACAACTTGATCATTTTGTAGAAAAAAATAAATTGATGGGAACAGTTGAAAATTCATCTCCAGCAGGTGCTGTAAAACATCAGCCGTTGCTTGATGAACATATTCTGGATTGCCTCGAACTGGCAGCCTTAAGTTGTGAAATTTCCTATCTATCTGAAAGCCAGGGCGAGCAGGTATAAAAAGTAATTATATAATATCTTTTTATATTAAATACTTACATGCCTCCGACAGTCATTTCCGAAACCAGCACAGTCGGAAGGCCTACTCCGACTGGAACACTCTGCCCCTCTTTCCCACAGGTCCAGATTCCTTCGCTCATAGCGAAATCGTTACCGACCATACTGATTTTTGACATTGCATCCGGACCGTTTCCGATTAAGGTGAAATTCTTTATCGGCACGGTTTTTTTACCATCTTCCACCAGCCACGCAACAGTCGGGACGAAGACAAAATCTCCGTTGGAAATATCCACTTGACCACCGCTGAATTCTTGACAATAAACACCTTTTTTAACAGAATTGATAATTTCCTCAGGTTCAGAATCACCATTTGCGAGGTAAGTAGATGTCATACGCGGTATTGGATAATGAGCATAGGATTCGCGTCTGCCGTTTCCTGTGGGATTTGTGCGGAAGTGCTTAGCGCTTATTCGGTCATGCATGTAGCTCCGCAGGATTCCATTTTCGATCAGCAAATTTTCAGCAGAAGGAATTCCTTCATCGTCAAAATTTATCGCCCCGCGTTCGTTTGCTATAGTTCCGGAGTCATAAATGGAACACAGATCGGAAGCGACTTTTTCGCCAATTCTGCCGCTGTATGCAGAAGTTCCTTTGCGGTTGAAATCCGCCTCCAAAGGATGTCCTACGGCTTCATGCAGCAATATCCCGGATTGTGCAGGTCCTAAAATAACTGGCAGTAAGCCTGAAGGTGCCTGCTCTGCGCCTAAAAGTAAAATTGCTTCAGCGGCAGCCCGTTCTCCTAAAATTTTCGCGTGATCTGTCTGCGTTAAATAATCAAGACCAACACGTCCTCCAATTCCGGAAGATCCATTTTGAATATTGTCTCCATCCTGGGAAACGCAATGTACATTCAGCCTGAACATTGGACGTGTGTCCCGTAAAACGTTGCCCTCTGAAGTCACAACCTGTGTCAGATTGAGTGCATCCATAATGGCTACTGTTACACGATTTATTCTCTCATCGTAGTCTCTGGCAACATTTTCCGTACGTTTGACCATTTCAATCTTTTGGACAAGTTCCAGATCAGTAACTGTTTCGAGTACAGGATAATAATTTTTTGGTACAACTTCGTTAAAGCGGAAACCTTCCGCCAGTGAAACTTCACCACTTGAAGCAATGGCCGCGGCAGTTCGTGCCGCGTGCAACATGGGTTTCAAATCGAAATCTTCACTGTAGGCATATCCTGTTTGATCATTCTGCACTACTCTAATGCCAACTCCTGAGACCACAGCAACAGCAGAATTCTTTATAATTCCGTCTTCCATTACCACTGAATTTCGAGTGCTGTACTCAAAGTGGATATCGGCAAAATCTCCTCCACGGTGCAGTGCGGCATTCAATAACTTACGTAAAACAGCCTGATCAATGCCCATTTGCCCTTCAAACAGATGTTTAACGGCTTCTACTGCCGTCAAAGTCTGAGTCAGGTGATGAGCGATGTTTTTTGTTTCAAGTGAAATATCGGTGCTATTCATTGATTTATAGAATAATTATATTTCTGGTTTCGTTTTATGTTTCCTGTATTAAAGTTTTCAGCAATTAAAGAGAGTTTTTTCAATACACCCTGCAGCTTTTTCATATGCTCCAGGTTCGCCGAGTTTTGCGCGGGTATTTTTTAATTCGCCGATTATTCTTTCACGATAGTCTTTATCACGCAAGAGTCGAGCAGCCGTTTCCGCTACTTTTTCGGCAGTGAAGTCATTTTGTAATAATTCAGGGACAATTTCTTTTTCTGCTAATATGTTGACTAGTCCAATAAATTTTGTATCCGCCAGATAACGTGCGATCCGGAAAGTAAGCGGAGCAACCTGATAAACTATTGCAAAAGGTTTCAATGCAAGTCCGGTCTGCAGTGAAGCTGTTCCAGAGGCAACTACAGCAGCATCACAGGCCTGGATAGTTTCAATAAACTGTTCCGGAATCAAAGTGACAGGAACAATTGAGGATTCAATTATTTTTTTAACTTCATTTAAGTCAAGTGATTCAGCAACAGGCAGAATGCAGCCGATCTCACCGACTTGTTCTTGAATATGCGGCAGGCTCTTCAACAGAGTAGGCAGAAGTCTTCTCATTTCACTCGGCCGGCTTCCTGGTGCAATCGCGAGCAGTGGTCGGTCGTTCTGCAGTCCGTACTGTTTGAGAAATGACTTGTTGTCTTTTTCATTGCTTATTTGATCCAGCAGCGGATGTCCAACCCAATTTACATCAACTCCTGCCTGTTGATAAATTTCTTCTTCAAAAGGAAAAAGCACAATCATTTTGTCCACCACCCGTTTGATGGTTTCCAACCGGCCTTTTCGCCAGGCCCAGATTTGAGGACTGTTGAAAAATATTACCGGAATCCCTTTTTCTTTTGCATAGGCTGCGAGTTTGAGATTGAATCCAGGATAATCAATCAGGATCAATACGTCCGGACGTTCCTCTTCCAGCGCATCACGCATTCTCCAGAGTGTACGGTAAAGCCGGGGAAGATGACGTACAACTTCAACGAAACCATGAGTCTGCAAAGTATCCAGCATGTAATACGGCCTAAAATTTTCTCTTAACATCTTCAAACCGCCGATGCCGAAAAAATCGATATTGTCATTGTTCCGTCTTAAACAACGGATCAAACCTGCTCCATGAACATCTCCGGAAACTTCTCCGGCAATCATCATTATTTTCATCGGGTATATCAGGGTGGAGGCTGTTTTAACTTTCTACCGGTAGGTGAAAATTTACTGGGAATCATTTTTAAAAACAAGTCCGACCTGTTGGAACCCCGCGTTCTTAAACAATAGCATCAGTTTCATCAATATGCCGTAAGGCACCTGTTCATCCATTTGTACGTATACAGGCAGTTTCTGTTTCCAAAGTTTTGGATTTTTTGTCAAAGATACTGACAGGCTTTTGAGAGAGTAAACTTCATCACGAATAGCAATCTGCATTTCTTTATTCACAACGGCCAGCATTGATTCATCGTAATCCGGAAGACGAGCTTTCAGTTTGCCTTTCGGAAGTTGAATTGGAAGAGAGAGCGTCAACAACGGTGCAGAAATGAGAAAGGAAACGAGGAGTACCAACAACACATCAACAAAAGGTGTGATGTTGATTTCAGACATCAATTCCCCACGCAGTCGACGGGCATGTCTAAATTTTCTCATTTTTTAGGTAGTAATCGTTGTTGGAGGTGGTGCAGCAGTTGAAGTGCGAAATAGTCCATTGTCTCAGTCATACCTCGGATAGTTGCACGAAATAAATTATAACCTAAAGTCGCTGGAATCGCGGCGAAAAGCCCTGCGGCAGTCGCAACAAGCGCCTCCGCAATGCCTGGGCTGATGACAGACAGTTCAACAGAATTTAGTTCCGAAATACTCAGGAAAGTATTGATGACTCCGATTACTGTACCAAATAAACCAATGAACGGTGAAGTAACACCAATAGTGGCAAGGAGAGCCTGACCGGCGTTTAAATCCTTCTCAGCCATCAAAATACGGGCTTCAAGCATGCGCTCAAGCCTGTCCATCAATTCTCTGCGGTGATCGTAATCTGATTCTGGATTAGCTTTTAGGAACCGTTTCAGTTCACGGTCGCCCAGCGTGAACATTTCCTGGAGTCGATTTTTCGGCATCTTACTGAAGAGCAGGCGAAGTTCACCCACGCGTTTTGTACTTTCCAGATACTTCAAGGCACGCGACTGGAGGTATTTCACCCGAATTAGGCTGAAAAACTTGATAAACAGCGTGATCCAGACAACTACAGAACAGCCGAAAAGTACTGCAAGGACACTGAAGGCAATACTACTGAAATCTGTAGTGAATGGTAGAGCCAAAAAATCCATTCACTTGTTTATGGTTTGAGCAGTAAAGTGAATTCTACTCTCCTGTTTTTGTCCCAGGCGTTTTTACCGGAATTTCTGTCGAGCGGGAATTCTTCTCCATAACTGAGGATACGAACAAGTGTTGAGTTGGAAAGGTACACCATGATTGAGTTGGCAATTGCATTGGCCCGGCGATGCCCCAAAGCAAGGTTGTACTCGTCACTACCACGTTCATCTGCATGGCCTTCAATCTGCACAATCATATCACCTCGTGCTTCCAGAGCCTTCATCACACAGGAACTCTGCTGTCGTAAAAGTTTTTGATAATCGGGTTTTATTTTAATTTGATCAAAGTCGAAGTGAACTACAGGCATTAAACGGTCATTAATTTCGTCACGTAGACTCCTGTCAGCAATGTTTAAATCTTTTGTTTTGAGCAGACGCTGATGAGCATCTTCCATTTTTGCAGGCACATTTTTGCATGAAACTAACTTGAGAGCAGAAACAAGGGCTAACCTGGAAGTCGGCATAAACCTGGGGGAACTGTCTTCCTGCTCAGGAACTTCCACTGGTTTTTCTGCTTTAACCTCTTGAGATTCATCTGCAGGAATTGTAAGAATTTCAAATACAGCTTCCTTAATCGCATTAAATGCACCAGCTTGATTTGTTTCCGGGGTTTGCAGCTCAGGCTGTGCCAACAGTTTTTCTTGTACTGCGGCTTCCTCTGCGGTTTCTTTTGCGGTTTCTGCAGCGGTTTCTGCAGCGGCTTCTGCTTCAGTAGCTTTCAAAGCCGCCTCCAGTGCTAACAATTCTGTCGCTTTTTCTTCCTGTTTACGTTCCTCTTCCTCAATTTGCTTCACATATTCCAAGTCCAGTACTTCCTCATCCAGTGGCTCCGGGCTTTTGGAACCGCAACCTGAAAAAACGAGGGAAAGAAGTCCAAAGATGATAATGTAATATTTAAGCATCTGCTATTATTAAGTATCTGAGTTTTTCTAGTTTTAGAAATAAAGACATCAAAGAAAATTATTCTTTTTCAAGATACGAACAAAACCAGCCTAACTCGCTTACTCTCATTTTGCAACGTATATCTATATGGAAGATTGCAAAAAAGATGACATACAGTCAAAAACACTAAAAATTCTTTCGTGTTGAGAAGTTTTTTGAAGAAATACGAAAGCAGATATTATTAAAAAGCCTTTTAAAAACTATTAATTTAATAGCTGAAAAGTATTATCAAATCCTAAAAATTAAATCATATAAAGCAACGCAAATTGTTACTGTTTTACTTGACTTTTAGCTAAATAGAGTATAATTAAGAGTGTTGATAAATTTATTTATTTGAAATGTTTTTGTCAATTATTTTTATCCAGGAATTAAATAATATCTTGTCCATGAACAATTTTCGATTTTTTTACAAAAATATTTTGAGTGTTGTTGGTTGCATTGTTGTATTAATATCAATTAATATCAGTATATTACAGGCGGAAATAATTAATCGCAGCCGTCCTGAACCTGAAATTCGGGAACGTATCCACAAAATACTCAGAAAAACAATGCGTGAGAATTACATTGATGTATCAGTAATTCTACATTCTGTCCTCGATAACAAACCGGTTAAAAAAGACAGTGAGCTGATTCCAGGAGTCAAAATAAAGACAGAAGATAATAAAGTACAGGAACTGTTAAATTATCGCATCATAAATTTAACAGTTAACGAATCAGTTAATTTGAATCAAGTTGAGGCACGTATCCGTTCAGAAATATCAGAACTTAATGCGCAGGATCGTTTTGAGCAGTCGGTTGTGCTGGAAAAATTACAGATCGAGCGTCCTGATTTTTCAGAAAAACTTGTTGAATATGTAAAATTACTGGTAGACGCAAGGTCGGATTTGAATCGTGATGAACCGGTTCCGGCAAAGGAGAAATTAAAATTGGCTGCAGAAATTAGTGCAGAATTTCCTGCAGGTTATGAGATGCTTGGTGTAGATCAACTGATTCCGGATTATGTGCCGGAAGGGACAGAAGCGATTACTCCAGCGCAATGGGGCATTATTGGTACACTTGGAGTTTTACTTCTTTTGACGCTGGCATTGTTTTTCTTTGTATCAAGAAGTACTAGAGAACCGGAGGAAAAAGAACATCAGTTGCTTGGTACTTTGGGGAAAGTTGCGACTGCCATAGAAAGTATGGCACCGGAAGAAGAGGCTGAGGAAGAGGAACTGGATCTTCCGGATGAGGAGGCTGATGCTGGGGATGATGATGAAAAAATTGACTATTTTGGATTCATCAGGAAGATGCCGCCAAGGGTTCGAGTTGATTTGCTGCAAGGAATGGAACACCATCAACAGGCTATTGTTTTTAGTCAGATGGACTCCAGTGAGATGGCTAATATTCTCAAGGCGATGCCAGTCGAAGACTCCTTAGGGATTGTCTTAGCCATGAAAGATATAAGCGTTTCTCCAAGTCAACTGCAGCAATTGGCAGATGAACTGACTGAAACTGCTAAAACTCTGCCCATGCCATTTGATGGTCTAGGGCGTATTGCGGAACTTTCCGGTCAGATCAGTGCAGATGAATGGAACGAGATTTTAGGCAGTACCGATGAACTAAAAAAGAAGAATCCTGAATTAGCTAAAGATACAAGCGAAGCTATGGAACTAATTCAAGAGAGGAGTCTTTCTTTTGAAGATTTAGAAAGCAGCGATACCATAGATGATGCATTAGTGGGAAGAGTGATGGAGCGTTTTGAACGATCAAGATTAAGTACGGGCGCCAGAGTTTCCGTCCCGTATTTACTGCTTGATACCCATACTTCAGTTACTGATCAAATCATGAAGGAATATACTGAAGATACACAGAAATATTATAAGGAACAACTACAGGAATTCGAAAAACAGCGCGAGGATGATGAAGAGGCTAAATTACGTATAGAACAGCTTAGGAATCTTCATCGCAATGTTTTCATGCGCCATGTTCATGTCGAACTAGGTAAACTTTGGGAGGAAAAGGATTCATGAAACAATCAAATGCAGACAGACTAGGTACACTAATTGGCTTTTTGTCTGGTACTCTTTTTATCTTGACGGGTATTCTCTGGCCAGCTGAATTTTCTAATATAGCTCTATGGCTGGAGAGTACTGGAGATGCAGAATCATTTAATAAATACGTAATTCAAATCTTACGTTTCTTTGATTTGAAATCTTTTATCATCGTCTTTGGAGGTACTATTTCTGCTACCTTTGTTGCTTTTCCATACACAAAGACTATGAGAAGTTTCAAAAGTATTCCCAAGGTTTTTTCAGCAGATACAGCAGAAGAAGCTACTCAGGAGATTTATGATCAATCTAAGATAATAGCTGAAAAACGCTACAGTGGGAAAAGGATTACTAATGATGATCTTAACAGTCTGGAAAATCCCTTTATGCGTAGATGGATAGAGGGACTGATTGTACGGGAGCAAGTTGAGGAAGAGTCATTAGGTCAAATTATACAAGCAGAAGTGCAAATGTATGACCAGCGCGCTGAAGAAGAAATCGAAATATTCGATTTTATGGGTACCGCTGCACCTGCTTTTGGTATGGTTGGAACAATTGTGGGATTGGTACTTATGTTGGCGGAGACTGGGAGTATTCGTTCTGTTATGCAGGCTATGTCCATTGCTATGTTGACTACTCTCTATGGGGTGATTTTGTCTAACATGGTTTTATTACCTATTGCGTCAAAACGTAAGCAGTTGAAAGACTCTAATATTATTTTGCTTGAAATGGTTCGTGAAAGCGTTAATCGCATAGCACGCCGTGAAGCCCCATACACAATTCTTCAAGAACTCCACAATTTTCTGCCGCATAAACGTGACCAATTTGATGAACAGTATGGATGATATTTTATGTTTTATGATTAAATAAAAATTATGGAAATTGGTAGCGGCCATTAATTGTTAAACATGAAATTTTTTTAAGCAGAAGAAATGTTTGGAGAAAAGAAGACTAAAGGTAAAGAAGCGAAGTGGATGATGACATTTGCTGACTTAATTACCCTATTGTTTTGTTTTTTTGTATATCTGTCGTTGTTTAATAAACCCCAGGTTGATATTAGAACGGGTTTTGTTGTCAGTGAAGTTACGCTCAGTAGTTTGATGGGCCGACTTCCTGAAGAAATAATCTCGGGTTTTGAGTCAATGAAAGGTGTGTTTTTTGAAAGACGAGTTCCATTCGCAGAAAGACTGGAAACACTCATTGGACAAAAGAATACATCTCTCCATAAAACCCAGATTCTGATTGAAAGCATGGCCAAAGGAAGGGTCGACGAAGCTTCGAAAGTAAAGCTAGTTGAGGTTATTCTTAATGATCCGGTAGAGGAAGATTTGAAAATACCTTTGTTTTTTGCAGGAAATGCGAGAAGGGGCCCTACCGACCCAGAATTGTGTACAAATGAAGGATTAAATGGAAACCCTGAAGCGATTAAAGAGTTTGATTACTTAATTCCTTCAGAAGTTATCACAATTAGGGCGGGGGAATTGGGAGCATTTTTCCCTTTGTGTATAGTGAATGATAAACTGTATGAGTCTCCAGAAGAAATTTTAGTTCAAATCGGAAAGCTCCGCGGAGATGTGGAACGAGGTAATTTTGTAACCTGGAGCATTATAATTGATGATGATGAGCCACTTCCAAGCGTAACCTTTGAGGTTGAGCGTAGGGATCTTTATAAAGGGATTTCAAATGTAACGGCACAAATTTCACCTATAAGTGGAGTAAAAACCGATATTCCACTCAATTTTGGTGGGACGGCCAAAGAAGAACAGGATTTTAAGTTCAAGGATGGGGCAACGATCGAGATCTTTCCCTATACGGAAAAAGGGACTATAGAACTGGAAGTTATCCAGGATGAAGTACCATTGTACGCAACTCGAACATTGGTCCTCGAGATGGATGACAATTCTATTACAAATGCTGAAATTGGGAAGGTTTCCAAACAAGTCAATACTATCATCGGCGCTCAGGAGATGAAGGATTGTAGTGGGATAAATCGCTTTTTGCGTGAAAATAGAGCTTTTTCTTCGTTTGAGTTAGATGCGAGCAAATCTCGCTGTATTCTTTCTCTGCCATCGAGTTTCCTTTTTCGTAGTGGGGGGGCAAAAATTTCTCCAAAAGTTACTACACAGCTCAGCAATTTTCTGAATGAAATCAGAAACCGTTATGAACTTGAAGGAGATGCTATCAGAGTCGATGGACACACTGATGATGTGCCACTAACAAAAAGAGGAAGATTTAAAAATAACTGGGAACTGAGTACAATGCGTGCCACAAATGTTGCGACACTCATGATGGAAAACGTGGGTTTTGATCCGGAACGTATTGCTATTTCGGGTTATGCTGATACTCGGCCTAAATCACCATATCTTGACAAAAAAGGTGAACCTAAAAGAGGAAAAGAACTGCGTGAAGCACGAAAAACAAACAGGAGAGTGGAGCTGATCTTTACCCGTCCACTTGAGAAAGAAAGAACTAGAAAATTTTTTCCTGACCCTAGAGCAGGTTAAGGGAAGCATGTTTAATTTGTGTTTAAGGGCCCTGATTTTACTCTGGATTTTGGTCTTTTTGGGTAATCCTCTGGAAGCGCAAACGAATGAAAACGAACAAAGTTCAGAGTCACCGCAAGAGATCCTTATTTTTCGCACCTCTCCAGGAAAGGAGAGCAGGGCAGAGGGCTGGTTTCGTTTTCAGGTAAGTGCTTTCAGTCCGCTGCTGGTGGTAAAAGTTAACGGTTTCGCGCAAATGGTGACCAAGGATGCGGACTGGGCGGAATATGAGGTTCCATATTTTTTAAAACAGGGAAAGAATCTCTTTACGATTTTTGTACAGACTGAAACGGGGCAGCGGGAAGAGGAATTTATTGTAACTTATGAACCACCTGAGAAAAAGAGTAAAGAACAGCCGCCTTTGAACGGTGTTATTATGATCGGGCAGACGTTCAGTGACAATATTCTGAGTGTACAGGAAGGTAATTCAAAGATAAATGCGGCAAAAAATGATTTGTTGTTGTCAGGCGCATATGCATTTGAAATAAATAAGGAATCAGCAGTTTCATTGAGTGCTGTGCTCAAATTTGACCGGCATCAGAATCGTAGTCTGGTTGCGGAAGAAGTATTGTTCAGGCAGTTCGGTACAGAGTACAGGCATAAAAACCTGTTAAGTCTGGATTTCAGCAGCGGTTTGGGGCAGAACGTGATCAGCCTCAAGGAGGCGAATCCGTCGAATCCACATAAAGCAGGCGAATTCAGGGAGGATGTACAGTCTATCTTTCTTTTTATTTCCGCTAACAAAAGTTGGGGCGGGCTATTCTCCGGATCCCTGAAAATACAGCTGGATAGTCAGGACAAAGTAAAAACAGATTCGGAGGACGGAAATTTGACACTGATGTCTTTAGGTGCAAAATCACGCTGGGATGAATTTCGCTTTCAGGGTCGTTTGGATTCAAAGTCGACAGCTCTTAAGGATTCAAGCAAGGATTTTCAGTCGACAGTGCTGGATGCAGGTGTGTCGTATTCATGGTCTCCATGGGTATTTGGATTTAATTTTCAAAACAGGAATCAGCAGTACAAAAAAGCTGATGCAGCGTCAAATCTGGTTTTGCAGAATAAAAAAGATGAAATGTCACTTAATTTTAAATACGCTTTCAGTAACTCCACAATAGCGGGTGGAGATTTGAAACAAATAAAACAGGCTTCAAATGACGCTACAAAAACTTACCAGGCAAATCAGCTTATAATGCAGTATATCTGGATGTTTTGAGTTGTTATGAATTAATGAAATTGTAATGGTCGAAAACAAAGAGAAATAATTTAATCACAGAATCATAGAGGACTTAGAGGGAAAAATTGTTCTTTTTTCAGTCAAAAAATAAAAATGATTTTAGCTAAAAAGACATTCAAATCATTACTCATATTATTTTTGGGGTTGCTTTTCCTAGAAACAATGGTGTCTGCCGCGCAGGATTCTCTGGAACTGCATTCCGGAACAGTGAAGTTGATTAGAGACGGAAAAAGCCTGATTTTAAAAAATGCTGGTGAAACTTATGACCTCCATGCAAATGACCGTCTGCAAA
>Ga0208764_10000052_pt1 | contig 56439 bp, 56 predicted proteins | sample ETNtaG_18_FD_185762 | JGI IMG/M metagenome (GOLD analysis project Ga0208764, IMG submission 185762) | Marine microbial and viral communities from oxygen minimum zone, Eastern Pacific Ocean - ETNP201302SV91 (SPAdes) (version 2) | ecosystem: Environmental > Aquatic > Marine > Oceanic ... | reverse complement strand
CATTTATAGCTCGTGTTAGGGCTCTGTCGAAGCCTGCTATATGTGTTCCTCCTTGTGAGGTAGGAATTGTGTTTACGAAAGATTGAATTGTGTTATCGAATCCACTTACCCATCTGATTGCTATTTCGACTTTGCAATCTCTATCTACCTCTTGCATTTTCCCATCAACTGGAACTTTTTCCGCAAAAGACTCAAATCCTGAAAGTGTTATTATTTCAGTTACATTTTCACCCATCGAAAGATGATTAACTAGATCCGCAAGCCCTCCCCTCGACACGAAATCAAAAGGTTTCGAGCTATTGCCGCTTCTTTTATCAATCGCAGTGACTTTTAGCCCCGGGACCAGAAAGCAGGAGCGTGTCAAGCGGTCGCATATTTCATCAAAGTCTATTTGAGCCTCTTTGTCGAAAATATCTTGATCTGGCCAAAAGCGGATACGTGTTCCGGATTTCGTTGGACCTATTTTTTTTATTTTCTTGACCTCGTGGCCTTGCTTGAAAGATGAACCGCTGAAGGTTCCGGGAACCCTCGCCTTGAAACCTAGTTCGTGGGTATTGCCTTCTCGGTCAACTTGAGCAATGAGTTTTGAAGATAAAGCATTTACTACTGAAGCACCAACCCCATGCAATCCTCCAGATGCTCCATATGCTCCTCCTCCAAATTTTCCACCCGCATGTAGTTCAGTTAGAACTACTTCCAGAGCTGAAACTTTTTTACCTGAATGAATGTCGACAGGTATTCCTCGCCCGTTGTCAGATATTTCAACAGATCCATCGCGGTTAATAACTACGTCTAAGCGAGTTGCAAAGCCGGCAGCAGCTTCGTCAACAGCATTATCTACTAATTCCCAGACCAGATGCATGAGTCCCTGACTTCCCGTTCCTCCTATATACATGCCGGGTCTTTTTCTGACAGCTTCGAGGCCTTCTAAAGTTTGTATGTCATCAGCGTCGTAACCGTTTAGGTCATTTTTTTTAGCTTTTGACGGTTTAGTTTTAGATGAGGTCGGTTTTTTTGATGGTGTTTTAGTTGTGGCAGTTTTTGTTTTTGGCTTTGATGCAGTCATATCACTTTCACCATCTACTTGTTCCAAGAGCAAGAATCTGCCTTTCGGTCGTTGCGCCGACTAGATCTCTTTTGCTTGATTCGATCAGAATTTGGACAGGATTTGGATCAGCTTTTTTTGAGTCTTCGTCTGTGGCCATTACAGCAAGAAGGTTTGTTAAGGGTCCGATTTTAGCGATCGTTACCTTTGAGTCTTCAGAGACTTTTGTTATCCGTACACCCACTCCGTTGCGTCCTCTTGATTCAAATTCTGCAACTGGAGTTACTTTTGCAGTTTGGTTGCTGAATACTGTCGTTACGAAGTCATCTCCAAGGATTGCTCCTGCAGCCACTATCACTGATCCACCTTTTAATTTCATTCCAGCGACACCTGCAGCACCTCGACCCTGGATACTCACAGTCGAAACTGGCATTCTCAGGAATTGCCCATCAGAAGCAGTTATTCCAATATCAATTTTGTCGGGTGAGCAAAATGCACTTACAACGCGGTCACCTGCTTTGAGTTTTATCACTTGCTTTGCGTTTTGAGTTTTTTGTACCTCTTCAGTCTTAAGACGTTTGACAACTCCAGCTTCGGTTACTAGCACAAGGTGTTCTTTCGAATTTGTTAATACTGTTTCAATTGTTTCACCTTTATTTGTACCAAAAAGCTGGGCAGCACTCCCGCCGCGTGTTCTTCCAGAGGCGTCTACTAGTTCAGCAGCGAGAACGTGCAGGGCTCTTCCTTCAGAGGTGACAGCGGTAATAGTTGCTGTGGTGCTCGTAAGTAGGGAGGCAAGAATTATGTCGTGTCTTCCTGGGCTGGCTTTCTTAGCGCCATCCACACCCAACCTTCCTATTTGGCCAGAAGATGAGAGGGTCACTACGCAAGGTTCATCCTCTATGTCTGCAGCTACTTCTGTTGTTTCAAATACTGGTAGATCATCCGAACTGATTATTTCGGTGCGACGTTCTCTTCCGAATTGTTGAACGAGTTCATCCAACTCTTTGATGACGAGTGTTTTTTGTCGGGTATCTGATTTAAGTAGAGTGTTGAAACCTGTTATAGCTTTTTTCAATTCGGCTTGCTCTTCCTCCAACTTTCTTTTTTCTAATGCTGTGAGTCTCTTCAAAGGCATGTCAAGAATATGGTCAGTCTGCAACTGGGTTAATTTAAATTTCTTCATCAGAGAACTTCGCGCTTCAGCTGTATCTTCAGATTTTCTGATTATCGAGACCACTTCATCAATTGCGTCAAGTGCGATCAAGAGTCCTTTAACAATGTTCAGCCGAGCTTTTGCTTGAGAGAGTCGATATTTTGTTCTTCTAACTACCACTTGTAAACGATGTTTTATGTAGTAATCACATAGGTCGTATATACCTAAAGTGCGGGGTTCTCCATCTACTAAAACGACATTATTAATGCTAAAAGTTTCTTCAAGTGGAGTCATTTTATAGAGATCAGCAAGAACCGCCTGTGGATTGTGTCCGGGCTTTATAGTTACTTGTATTTTTAAACCTGATTCACGGTCGGACAAATTTTTGAAATCCATCACCCCATTTAGCTTGCTGGCTTCGTTGAGTTCTTTCAGTTTGCTGATCACTCTTTCAGGACCCACTAGGTAGGGGAGTTCTGTTATGACAACTGCTTGTCGATTTTTTCCAGAAGGTTCAACGTGAGCCTTGGCGCGAATTCTGACTGTTCCTTTTCCTGTTTTGTAAGTTTCTTCAAGATCGTCATTGATGATTATTCCCCCACTAGGAAAATCGGGTCCAGGTATGACACTCATAATTTCTCTTATCGTTGGTTTTGGTCGTCTTTTTTTCATTATTAAAGAAATAGCGGCTCCAACTTCTACAAGATTATGGGTAGGCATATTTGTAGCCATGCCGACAGCAATGCCTGAAGTGCCATTAACTAAAAGGTTTGGCAAAAGAGCAGGCAAGCATGTGGGTTCCTCACTCTCTCCATCGTAAGTAGGTCGAAAATCGACGGTGTCTTCATCAATTTCTCTGAGCATTTCCATTGCAGTTTCTGCAAGTCGACATTCCGTGTAGCGAGGTGCAGCAGGCGGGTCGTCAAGAGAGCCGAAATTGCCTTGTTTGTCGACCAAAGTCATCCCACGAGAGAAATCCTGACCCATCCTCACGAGAGCGTCGTAAATAGCAGCGTCTCCGTGAGGGTGATAACGCCCCATGGTGTCTCCCACGACTCTGGCACTTTTACGATGAGGATTCTCTGGTCTAAGTCCCATTCTCAACATCGTGTAGAGAATTCTTCTCTGAACTGGTTTTAACCCGTCTTTGACATCAGGTATAGCTCTAGATGTAATAACGGAAAGCGAATAGGCGAGGAAGGATTCTTGCATCTCCTCTTCGACAGGTACACTTACTACTTCTTTTGCAAAGTTCAATTCATCGGGTAAAAGTTTCTGTTGTTTGTTCATGTCTGCTCCAAAGTTTTAAAATTAATGGATCTTGCAGCGGGTAATTCCATTAACGAGTTCATCCAAAATGTCTAGAAGTTCGTTGCCGCCCACCGATACGAGATCTTTTATTTGTTCTTCTGTCCAAGGCTTTTCAATAGATTCAGGAGGAAGGCCGGCTTCTTGCCAAGTATCACCTAGATTCCTTATCGCTTTATCAACGCCGGGATCTCCACAAGCAGCCAAAAGTTCGCCTGCTTTTCTTGTGTCCAAAAGCAACCCGTTGGCAACATTTGAGGAAAGGGTTGCTAGGCGCATATTTAAAGCTTCTTTAGCAATTTGAGCGTGATTCATCGGCAATTCAAAATTACCTTGCCAACTGAACCTGACAGTGGATCCTACAAAGGGAAAAAGTATATTTTTACTGTTTTTACAACAACGAAGTAATATTTTTTACTTATTAGTTGGGACAACAGTCTTTTTCACACTTTTCGGGAGAAATCTCTAGAGTGCCCAAGCTGGCTGTAGCGAGCGTAGGTCTGCTGGTCCTTTCACATAGAAGGTCAGCAATCATACTTATAAATCTTGGATCATTATTTACAGTTTCAGCCCTACTAAAAGACATATCTAGTGAGGATGCTTTGTTTGAAGCCTCGAAATCAAGATCCCAGAGGATCTCAAAGTTTTCTATTGGAAAGCCAATAGGTGAGACCGCAACTGCTTTTACGCCTTCAGAAGCGAGTTGTTCCAACTTGTCATTTATGTCAGGTTCCAGCCAAGGAACAGAAGGAGGTCCACTTCGTGATTGCCAAACAATTTCTCTACGTAAACGCTTATCAGGGTCGATTTCATTAGCTACGAGTGATGCGGCTTCATTTATTTCAGCTTCATATCTACATGTTTGCGCCATGCTCATTGGAAGACTGTGAGCTGAAAAAAGCAATACAACTTCATCTCTTCTTTCACTGGGAATGTCTTCGATTGCCAATCTAAGACATTGAACTGCTGGCTCTATCAACCCGGGATGATCGTGATGGCGTCGTATTTGTTCTATTTGTGGAGCGCCGATACCTACTTGAGAGCAGGCATTTTCTACATTTTCCGTGTACTGCCTGCAAGAACTGTAGGAACTGTAAGGAGATGAAAGCCATGCTAAACACCTAGTGACACCAGACTCTTTCATTTCATTTACTGTGTTTACGATAAGAGGTTCAACATTTCTATGTCCGATGAAAATTGGGATATCAATATCCCGATTCTTAATTTCAATTTCCAGGTTTTTCTTTATATTACGAATGTTGGCATTTAGAGGCGAAACTCCAGCTACTGTTTTATAGCGCTGAGCTATTTCTTCGAGACGGTCGGACGGAATATTTTTACCTTCTGTGATTCTTTCCAGAAAAGGTTTGATTTCATCGAGACTTTCAGGACCACCAAAAGAGACTAAAAGAAGAGCATCATACATATTGTCCATGAAAAGTTTTTATTGGCTAACCACAAAACGACCGAGGTCTGCTTCAAGGCTGTCATTAATCTTTTTTATGGTTTCACCCCTTGTTGTGGAACGCGTGAGAGAAAGTTGAGTTTTTCCGATTGATTTTAAAGACTCTGCTCTGGCTATCGCAGTAGAAAGAACTTCGTCTGGTTCGACGATTTCGTCCAGAAATCCCACATCACAGGCAGCGTGCGGATCGAATGTTTGTCCGAGGGCTGTTGCTTTAGTGAAATGTCGTTTTGAAATACGGTCTTTTGCGAGTTCAGTTGCGAAAAGGGGTAGAGACATGCCAATAGCAAGCTCTGGTAGGCCTATCTTGAATTCTCCCTTAGCTCCAACTCTTAAATCACAAGACATCAGCAAAATGGCTCCTGCAGCTAGAGCATGTCCAGTGCAAGCGGCGACTATAGGCCTCGGAAACGAATAGCACTTGAGAAATAGTTCTACTCCACTTCTTAACATTTCTCGTGCAGCTTCTTCACCGGATTTCATTACTGCAAGATCGAAACCTGCCGAAAACTTTTCGGGTCGGCCCAATATTACAACTGCGCCAGCATCTTCGACTTCGTTCAGTTTCTCAACAAGAGAAGCTATGACGTCATGACCCAAGGCATTTGCTTTACCATCGTCTAATTCCAAAATAGCGATTTCGTTTTCGTATTTGACTTTTACAGTTGTTGATTCCATATTCGAAATCTATCGGTTTATTGAGATAGAATTGAAACTAAGCATTTTCGAGTTATATGATTTAATAGTAAAAATTTACACAGGGGGAAAATTGTGTCAATTCTTGAGATAAGTGAAGAAGCCTCGTTGAAAGTTATGGCTGTGCGCTCAGAAGAGTCAGATGCTGAGAAATTAGGTCTAAGAGTTGCAGTCAATGGGGTGTCTGGCGTTGAGTATTCATACGATTTGGCATTTGTTCCCGTCGAAGAAGCAGGTGATGACGATATTTCATATGAAGTTGGAGATTTGACGGTCATTATTCCTTTAGCCAGCAAGGAAAAACTTGCCGGAGCTACTCTTGACATCCCACAAAACGCTGACCAAGGCGGTTTGGTTATACGAAACCCAAATAGGCCAAATCCACTTGGTGATATAGGGGACCTGGAGTTAACGGGTGACGTGCCCGACAGGATCAATCAACTCCTGGATCAAAAAGTCAACCCGGCACTTGCTTCGCATGGTGGTTTCGCAACGCTTGTTGGGGTGGATGGTTCAACAGCTCATGTGTCCATGGGAGGTGGTTGTCAAGGGTGTTCCATGAGTCAGGCGACATTGACGGAAGGTATTAGAGCTTCGATACTTGAAGCAGTGCCTGAAATAAAAGATGTTGTTGACGTAACGGATCACAGCTCAGGAGAACAGCCTTTTTATTCTTGAGTGTTATTCAAACTCAGAAATAGTTTGTCTTATCTTTTTTACTATTCCTGTCGAGTCAAGACCAAATGAAGAGAGCAAATGGTCTGGCTTGTTGTGAGTGTGGAAAGAAAGAGGGACACCTAGATTAACAACTCGACATTCCGAGTTTTCTCGATTTAAGTGATCTAAAACTGAAGATCCGAAACCTCCCTCTACATAGCCATCTTCGACAGTAACTACCAACTTATGTTTCTTTGCGTCATCAAGCATTTCCGGATTTAAAGGATGAACAATTCTAGGGTCCCAAACAGTGACCCCGATATCTTTGAGTTCCTCTGAAGCGGCAATAGCTTCTGAGAGCATTTTCCCTGCAGCTAAGATGCAGACATCTTTAACATTCTCAGTACTTTCAGACACTTTCCGTGATGCTGTACCAGTTCCCACTTCGTTCCATTCGGCCTGAGGGGCAGGAGTTTTTGGCCAGCGAATTGCAATAGGACCTTCAGAGATGTCAATTGCGTCTTCAAGCATTTGCTGCAACTCCTGATATGAAGATGGTGCAAAAATTTTCATTTTTGGAACTTTTGAAAGAAGTGAAATGTCAAGAAGCCCATGATGAGATGCCCCATCATCACCTGTAACGCCGGCTCTGTCGATGCAAAAAATTACCGGAAGCTCATGAAGTCCAACGTCAAGATTTATTTGATCGATTGCTCTAGTTAGAAAAGTGGAATACACAGCCACTACTGGCCTTAAACCACCCATAGCCATACCAGCAGCGGCAGTTACAGCATGCTGCTCGGCGATTCCCACATCAAAACAGCGCTCAGGGAACCTTTCTCTAAAAGAAAGAAGACCTGTCGAATCAGGCATGGCGGCAGTAATGGCAACCACTTTTGGATTTGATTCACCTGCCTTTACAAGAGCTTCGGAAAAAGCTTCCGTGTAGCTGCCTGATTTCATACCAGAGGTGTCATGCATATGCTTGATGGAGTCCTGTTCGGCTGGCGCATGCCCTCTTCCTTTTTGTGTTAGCACATGAACTACAACTGGACCCTCAAATTCAACTGCATTACTTAATGCTTGTTCAATTTCTTCGATATCGTGTCCATCAAATGGACCTAGATAGGTGATTCCCAAAGCTTCGAAGAAGGCAGGAGGTTCGAACATTTCCCTTATGGCGGCTTTAGTAGCGCTGATTCCTCTTTCCAGTATTTCTCCCACCCAAGGCATGTTCTCAGCCAGTTTTTCCAAACGGTGTTGCCTTCTCATATAGGTCGGGTTGGATCGGATTCTTATAAGGCTTTCCGATAGTCGACTAATGGTAGGTGCGTATGAACGACCGTTGTCGTTAAGAATTATTGTCACCTTTTTCCCGCTATGACCCAGATTATTAAGACCCTCAAAAGCCATGCCACCTGTAAGAGAGCCATCTCCGATTACAGCTACGACACGACGTTTATCATCGGATAAAGAATAAGCAGATGCGAGACCATGTGCGTAAGAAAGGACAGTAGATGCATGAGAATTCTCTATCCAATCATGAGGTGACTCTTCTCTGGATGGGTAGCCAGAGATTCCTCCTGGTAGGCGAAGATTCGTGAATTCTTTCCTTCGTCCAGTAAGAATTTTATGAACGTAAGTTTGATGACCCGTGTCCCAAAGAATGGTGTCATTAGGGGAATCAAATACGCGATGCAGAGCTATTGTCAATTCTACGATCCCAAGGTTTGAACCAAGATGACCACCGTTGTTCTCTACGGTTTCAACAAGAAGCGTTCGGATTTCTGTAGAAAGAGTCTCCAACTCATGCGAGTTGAGGTCATTGAGATCTTCAGGAAAATTAATTGAATCTAAAACCAAAGCTGTTTCTTTCTTACATCTACGAGTAAATACCGGTCAGCTTAACTTTAGAAGACAGTAGAAAGTTTTTCATATCTGAACTTCTTTTATTTAAGTATTTCTTCGAAAAGACGAAGGCATTAAATGGAGTTTTGATGACATTAGGATTCTTGTTGCATAAAACCCGAACCCTAGACACACAAAGCCACCGACAAGATCGACCCAATAGTGATTAGCAGTAACAATCACAGAAAAAGTAGTAGCTAACGGATATATGGAAATTAAGATCTTTGTTTTTTGACTTTTTAAAATTGGATATAAAGCTAAGGTGCACCAGAAAGACCAAGCGAAATGAAGACTAGGCATTGCAGCAAATTGATTGCTTACTTTTTGCATAGTTCCAGAATCAAAAGACCAAAGTCCACCGATTTCTGAAAGAGTGTCAATAAAAGGATAGGTATTACTTAAACACGCTCCGAAGTCACCACAATTTGAAAGAAGACGAGGAGGCATTAGCGGGAAAAGGCTAAATCCAATTAGCGCAGAACCAGTTGAACTTAAAAGAAAGGAACGTTGACGTGAGTATTTCGATGGAAACTTTATATACAGCCATACCAGTGCAAAAATTGTTACCCCAAAATGAAAGGTTCCATAAAAAACATTCCAGAATTGGATAAACCACTTCCAATCGATGAAAAACTCCTGTATCTGCAGCTCCTTAAAAGTTCCTATAGATTTTTCTAAATCAATGATTTTTTCAGCATTTTCAAAAGCTTTACCAGGCGACACACTTGCTGACCCAAATTGATTACGGGCGAAAGAGTAGATCAAGTAAAAGAAAAGTATGAGTGCTACTTCTAACCACCATTTCATACCTGTCTTAGGAGACGTTGAAGTTATAGAAAAATTGTTCTTCTGACGCTTAGTTTGCAGTAGAAGTTTTCTAATCATCGAACCCGAAAACTTTAGGGTTTAACACTGTTAAGAAATTCTTCGGTGTCAACTATTACTCTCGTAATTGTGGCGTTAGCTACTAGCAGTTTCTCTTTTTCGGTTTCCACTGTCGCTGAAAAAGTCAACCTTCTCCCATCTACCTGTTCAAGGATCGTGTGAGCAGTAATACTTGTACCTAAAGAAATTGGCGTTAAGTGATCTATTCTCACTCTCATGCCGACAGTTGTTTTATTTTTCTCTAAACTTCCCGAAATAGCATCAAGTGTCGCTTCTTCAATAAGAGCTACAACCCTTGGGGTGGCAAGAACGGGAACTTCACCTGATTTAAAGGCAACTGAAAGGTCATTCTTTTCGACTTCCAAAAAGGCCGTCCCACGAAGTCCTGTCTTAAGCTCCACCTCGTTACGATACGCATTTATAGACCTGACTTTATAATCAGGAAGATATTTAAAAGAGGAAATAATTAAATAGAGTTCTCGTAGACGACTTGAAAAGGAAAATTCTTGACTGAAATACAAATAGTCCCATCAGACCTTCTAGAAGAAGTTCTCTCTTCAGCAATGAAGTCAGGCGGTTCATTCGCAGAGATCTTTATCGAAGATAGAAGGTCAACATCAGCAGTTCTCGACGACGGTTTGGTTGAAGAGCTGAATAACGGTAGAGACAGAGGAGCTGGGATTCGAGTGGTCTCAGGAGAAACCACAGGGTTTGCACACACAGCTGACCTTTCAGCTTCTGGTCTACATAAAGCAGCAGAAGCTGCTTCATCCGCTGCCCGAAGTAATTCTGAAGCAGTTGTTGAAGTTGACCTGAGTAATGAAAGTATCCCTAACATTTCTGAAATAGAAATTTTCCCTAAAGAAGTTTCAAAAAGCGAGAAAGTCGCTTTATTGAAATCCGCAGATGAATCTGTGCGTGATGCCGGACTTCCTGTGACACAAGTAGCAGCTAGATACGGTGACAGTCACCGGGTCTTGCAGATAGCAAATAGTGAAGGTCTTTTAACTGGAGATAGGCAAATAAGAAGCTCTTTTTCAGTCTCGTGTGTAGCAGCAGGCGATGCAGGGATGCAGACAGGAAGGGAATCTGTGGGAAGGACTGTTGGGTTTGAGTTATTCAAAGACACGAATGTAGATGAGGTAGCGCTTAAAGCTGCTGCAAGAGCTGTTACCAAATTGGATTCTGTTCCAGCACCTAGTGGAGAGATGCCAGTTGTAGTTGGCCCAGGAGGTGGAGGAGTGCTTTTCCACGAAGCATGTGGGCATGGACTCGAAGCAGATCTGATTGAAAAGTCAGCTTCAGTATTCGCAGGTAAACAAGGAGAGATGGTAGCCGCACCAAATGTCACTCTAATTGACGACGGAACGATGGTTGGAGAGTGGGGTAGGTTTGCAATAGACGACGAAGGAAACCCCGCTCATCAAAATGTTTTAATTGAAGATGGAGTTTTAACAGATTACATGTGGGACTGGCAACGAGCGCGAAAGCATGGACGCTTAAGCTCGGGAAATGGCCGGAGACAGAGTTACAGGCATTTACCAATGGTGAGAATGACCAACACTTTTCTAGCTGCAGGAGATGGAGATCCACAAGAAATTATCGAAGACACTGAATACGGGATTTATGTCGCTCAATTGGGTGGCGGCCAAGTTAACACAGCAACCGGCGATTTTGTTTTTGGAATGACCGAAGCCTATTTGATTGAGAATGGAAAACTAGCGGCCCCTATTCGAGACGGCAATCTTATAGGTAATGGGCCACAAGTCCTTCTAGACATTGACGCTATTGCCGGAGATTTTGCAATGGGTTCACCTGGCACATGCGGAAAAGATGGTCAAGGGGTTCCAGTTGGAGATGGAACCCCAACCCTACGCGTGAAACGTCTAACCGTAGGAGGCACAGCAACGTAATGTCGACTGAATTAATTGAAATAGCAGAACTTGTAACCAGTTGGAGTGCCTCAGACGAACAGGTGGAAGCTGTTGTGACGAGCGACAGAGAAACAGAAGTACGCGCTTATGAGGGTGAAATTGAATCGCTGACGGTTGCAGAGTCACAAGGTATTGGCGTACGAGTAATAAAGGACGGTCGTCAAGGTTTTGCTTATGCAGGCACCTTGGAAGAAAACGAGTTATTAGAAGTTTTAAGTGAAGCTCGAGACAACGCCAGTTTTGCCAGTCCTGATGAATTTTCAGGATTAGCCGAACCCGACGGGGTGGAGAGCGTCTCCCTTGATGTGTATAGCGACGGTGTGAATTCACTCGCTACTAATAAAAAAATAGATTATGCGCTCGAACTGGAAAAACTCACCTTGGCAACTGATAAAAGAATTAGTGGTATTGAATCATCGGAATATACAGATGTAGTTAGCGAGTCCGCTATAGCGACCAGCACCGGTATACGTTCCTCTTCGAAAGAGAGTGGCTGCTGCCTCATGGTTTATGCTCTTGCTGAAGAGAAAGGCGAAACCCAAACTGGTTTTGGTTTTTCTATAGGCAGAAATCCGGATGAACTCGATGTTGCAAAAGCAGCATCTGACGCCTCGGATAGAGCTACGAGAATGCTCGGCTCCACCAAACCTAAATCTGAGAGATTAACTGTTGTATTAGACCCGTGGGTCTCTGCTCAATTTTTACAAATAGTAGGGAGCACTTTGAGTGCTGAGATGGTTTTGAAAGGAAGATCTTTGTTTGCTGACCGTCTAGGCGAGACAGTAGCAAGCCCCATCATTTCTCTTGTAGATGACCCGACAAACCCTCAAGCATTTACTGCTACTGAAACTGATGGTGAAGGTCTAGCGACTCGTCGTAATGTTCTTATAGAGAACGGTGAATTGAAAATGTTTTTGCACAATGTTTGGACAGCTAGAAAAGCAGCATCGACTTCCACTGGTTCGGCAATAAGAAGTTATGCCTCAACGCCTGGAGTTGGGATCCAAGCGATATCGCTTAAGCCTGGAGGTCGAGACCCTATTGATTTAATTGCAGATATAGATAATGGGATATTGATTCAGAGTGTTACAGGCCTCCATTCAGGGGTTAATCCGATCAGTGGAGACTTCTCAACTGGTGCCGAAGGCTTACGGATCAGCAATGGAGAGTTGTCTGAACCTCTTCGCGAGTTCACAATAGGTTCGACAATTCAAAAAATGTTGAAAGATGTAAGTGAAGTAGGAAGTGATTTAGAGTGGCTCCCAATGAGCTCCGCAGGCTCGACGGTAGTAATAAATGAACTAACAGTTTCTGGAGCTTAGATTCCTTTAATCAACTTGAAGGAGAGCTCGATTCCTTTGAAGCTTTAGATTCTTTTTTACTAGATTCAGTAGTTGTTTTCTCTGCAGAGGAATCTGACTTCTTTTCAGTTTCTTTTGAAGCGCTGCTTGAAGGCTTTTTCTTTGAACTTGCTCCATGATCATTTTTGTAGAAACCAGAACCTTTAAAAGAAATTCCAACTCCAGAAAATACTTTTTTAACGGTACCTGCACACTCAGAAGGGCATTCTTCGAGAGGGTCATCTTTAAAAGATTGAACTATCTCAAACTCTTTTTCACAGGTATGACACCTATAAATGTATGTTGGCATAATCGGCACCCATTTAAATTCTTTAAGAACTGAACTATAAAAGATACAGCTATTAAAGAATGACATGTTTTTTTCTTAATTATCGGTCATGCTATAGGGGTGGCTTTCCTTTGGGTGTTGGCAATTTCTCTTTCTTATTTTTTAGGCAATCTTCCTTCTGCACATCTTGTTTCCAACAGAAAAGGTTTTGACCCCACACAATCTGGTTCTGGTAATCCCGGAGCGACAAATGTTTTACGTGTAGCTGGTCGTCGTGCAGGTATTTTGGTCCTACTCGCCGATTTCAGTAAAGGCTCTGTAGCAGCTGCAGTCGGTTTGCTAGTTGATAACACTTCATTGGGCTTAGCTTGTTGGCTTGCATCAGTTCTGGGTCACGTTTTCCCGGTAACAAGAAAATTTAAAGGTGGTAAGGGAGTTGCAACAGGTGCAGGAGGTTGCTGGGTGCTCTTCCCTTTGGTTGGAGCAATATGCACAGTGGGATTTTCATTAATCGCCAAAATTTCGAAAAAAGTTTCAGTAGCATCAATTTCGATCGCCATATTAATGCCTTTATGTGTCGGTTTGCTAGGAGCTGCAATAAAAGAGTTAATAGCAGCGATTTCTTTATCTGTTTTGATCCTTATAAGACACCGGACAAATTTTCAGAGATTATTAAGTGGATCTGAACATTCACTTGGGATTGGTGAATAAACGCTTTCAGTCGCTATTCTCGCTATGTGATCGAATTAGAAGAAGCACGAGAATTCATATTCAACCATTGCTCAAAACTCTCTATTGACGAGGTGGAGATCTCTAAATCACGCGGCCTTGTTCTAGCGGACACTGTCATTTCAAATGATGATGTCCCCCCGTTTCCAAATACAGCAATGGACGGCTATGCAGTTAGAGCTCTAGATACGGAACATGCACCAGTCGAATTAAAAGTCATAGGCACGCTGCCCGCAGGAAAGGTTCCTGATCTTAAAGTTGGACCCGATGAAGCGGTCAGAATTATGACGGGTGCTGTAATCCCTGAAGGTGCAGATGCAGTAGTAATGGTCGAGAAAACTAAAGAAGTTGAAAACGGCAGTTCAGTCATTGTTGAAGAAACCGTCAATAATGGAAATTTTATTCGACAATCCGGAGAAGACTTTGTTAAAGGTTCAGAGTTATTTAATTCAGGGACCTTGATTGGAGCTGCACATATTGGGGTATTTGCAACAATAGGGCTTGAAAAAGTAACTGTGTTTAAAAGGCCGGTAGTGGGAGTAATGTCAACGGGCGATGAATTAGTCCAAGGTTCCTCACAGTTGAAACCGGGCCAGATTCGCGATTCTAATCGCCATTCCATAAAAGCTCTTTTAGAGGAGATTGGGGCTGAGATTATCGATTTGGGGTTGATTCCAGATGATGAGAAAGCGATCGAATCTGCACTTCTTTCTGCTGTTGAAAAATGTGATGCGGTAGTAACATCAGGCGGAGTCAGTATGGGAGATTTTGACTACGTAAAAGTGGTACTAGATCGTTTAGGCGAAATGAAATGGATGCAAGTAGCAATTAAACCAGCCAAACCACTCGCTTTTGGTTTACTCAATAGTGTGCCTATTTTTGGTTTGCCCGGCAATCCAGTTTCCGCAATGGTTTCATTTGAGCTTTTCATGCGCCCAGCATTGTTGAAAATGATGGGATACGAACAAATCTGGCGTCCTTGTATCAAAGCTAAAGCAACTACCCCACTAAAACGAAGAAAAGATGGGAAAGTGCATTTTGCTAGAGTCACCCTCACAAGAAAGGAAGATTCATACGAAGTGACACTCTTAGAAGGACAAGGATCACACCAGCTAGCGGCAATGGCGAATGCTCAAGGTCTTGCCGTTCTACCAAACGGAGAAGGGGTAGAAAAAGGAGATTTTGTAGACGTGCTGCAATTAACCGAGCCAGAAATAGATTAGACCTCTACGCTTAATTTATGGGTAAAGAACTAGTTGATCTCTTCGGTCGAGTCCATAGAGATTTCCGGATATCGGTAACAGACAGATGCAATTTTCGTTGCCAATACTGCATGCCCGAAGAAGGTCTAGATTGGCTAAAGCGAGAAGAACTCTTAACCTTTGAAGAAATTACCCGTGTAACCAAAATTCTGGTCGAAAATTACGGAATAGACAGTGTTCGCCTCACAGGAGGAGAACCAACCCTGCGTGCAAATCTTTCCGACTTAATTTCGATGCTTTCCGAGTTGCCGATTGAAATTGCTCTTACGACGAACGGCATAACTCTAGAAAAAAATGCTCACCTTCTCCGTTCCGCAGGCTTGAGTAGAATCAATATCTCCATTGACTCTTTGAAAGCAGAAAAGTTTAAAGAAATCACTCACAGAGATGAAATGCAAAAAGTTATAACCGGCATCGAAGCTTCTCTAGAAGCAGGCTTATTACCTGTAAAGATAAATGTTGTGGCAATGCGTGGGATAAACGATGACGAGATTCTAGATTTTGCAAAGTTTGGAAGAGATCGAAGTGTGATAGTCAGATTCATAGAGTTCATGCCTCTTGACGCTGATGAAAAGTGGTCGACTTCTGCAGTTCTCTCGCAGGAAGAAATATTTTCCACAATAAATTCTGTCTACCCATTAGAAGCCGTCGAACGCTCAAACGCTCCGGCTAGTAGGTTCAGATACTTAGATGGTCAAGGAGAAATTGGAATCGTTGCTAGTGTCACCCAAAAATTCTGTGGCACCTGCGACCGAATAAGAATTACAGCAGATGGGCAATTCCGAAACTGTTTATTTTCAAACGAGGAATTAAACCTTAAAGAAGCACTTAGATCTGGAAGTAGTGATAGAGAAATCTGTGATCTTTTAGAGCTGTCAGTTTTAGCAAAGCGTGAAGGTCATGGGATTGGAAATGTGGACTTCATACGCCCAGCTCGAAGCATGTCTCAAATAGGTGGATGAAAAGGAAAGACTTTGAAATCTGACAACGACGAATTAACCCATATAGATGAAAATGGAAAAGCTCATATGGTCGACGTCGGCAACAAAGAAGACACGAAGAGAAGAGCTACTGCATCAGGAAAAGTTTCCATGAGTTCTGAAACTATAGAGGCTTTGAAAAAGCAAGAACTTCAAAAAGGCGATGTATTAGGAGTCGCAAGAGTTGCTGGAATACAGGCAGCTAAAAAGACATCTGATTTAATCCCACTTTGTCATCCATTGGCAGTCAACTTTGTTTCGGTAGATTTCAGAATCCAAGAAAGTCATGTTGAGATAGAAACGATTGTTGAAATATTCGGAAAAACTGGTGTCGAAATGGAAGCCCTAACGGCTTGCACCGTCGCTGCATTGACCATTTATGACATGTGTAAAGCCATAGACAAGTCAATCACTATTGAAGAAATCAAACTATTAGAAAAAACTGGTGGGAAATCAGGTAACTGGAAAAGATCTGAATAGGCCATTTTCGCGCTTGCAGTAATCCTTTTCGCGCTTAAAGCGCGAAAGTATCCCCATTGTTGAAGGGTAAACATACTATTATCTTTTTATTGCGGAAAATTTAAAGGTGGAAAAAGTATGTTGATACTTCTTGGTTTAGGAGCCTTATGGGCAGCAGTTTTGTTACCTCCTATAATAAGAAATCAAATTTCTACAAGATCTTCTGCACCTGGAATAGCTAATCATCTTGACGTTTACAGCGTCCCAGCGATGAAGGGTTACAGCATTTCATTACCTCAAAGTGCAGTAGCAGCGAAAAGAAGACGCCGAGATGTGGCTATTGTTTTAAGCGGAGTAGTAGTTTTCACCTTTCTGGCATCTATAGCAGTAGGTGGAATTTTTCTCTGGACAGTCCATTTTGTCGTAGATTTAGCGCTGGTTGGTTACGTAACTCTTATTACACAACGTAGTGATCTTGCTACAGAGGAAACGTCTGTTGTTTTAACTCACTCTTTTATTACTAATTCAATGGAAGAAGAATACAGCTACCCCGAAGCTATATAAAAGAATTTTCACACTAAATAAAGCTTCATAGATACGCTTCATTCGCATGGGGGTGTAGCTCAGTTGGCTAGAGCGCTACGTTCGCAACGTAGAGGCCGTGGGTTCGATTCCCATCATCTCCACGAAAGCCATAGTTTTGCTATTTTGCAGAAAGGTTTCAATATCATAAGACATATACAGATTATGAAACAGATTATGAATATTGAATTCCAATTTAGAATAGAGTCAGCTAATTGTTTGAACTTTGTTAGAGGAAGTCTTAATGTCTCGTAATTCGATTTGTTTACTTTTTGTAGCTTTATTTATTGCTAGTTCTTGCAGTAATAGTGGTGATTCTGTTGGATCGCGTACGGTCGTAGTTTTAACACCTGATGAAGTGGGTGAGATCGTTCTACCTCCTGATGCATTTGAGAATGAAGTTCTTGTGACCTTGCCGCCCAGCACCACCAATATTTCCGCACCAACCGAAGTTACTGTCGTGAAAGTTGAAAAAGTATTACCAGAGGTGCAAGAAAGTTCTGCTGACGATCCAGATTCTCTGCAAGAAGAAACCTCAACCACGATGGAGGTAGAACAGAGTGCGACGACGACAACGACTACAAGCACTACTACTACCACCACCACTACACAACCCACTAAGGTCACAATTCCTATAGCGGAAGAAGAAGAAAACGCAGGTGTCAAACTGATGGACACTTTAGATGACTTTAATTCTTGTTTGTCTTCCGAAGGTTATGAGTTTATTGGACTGCCTAACCAAGAGGGAGGACCTGAAGACCCAGCTAACAACCCTCAGTATCTGCAGGCTTTAGTGCTTTGCAACAGTCGGACAAATATAGCCAGCACTTTTCAGGAGTTTCAACAATCACGAAACGAAATGACACCTGATGAGATAAGAGAGCAAAATGAGCAAACGATAGCTCTAGGTGAGTGCCTTAATAGAAAAGGGTGGAATGTTGGGAATCTGTCTCCAGATGAAAACGGACTATTAAACCCAAGTCAATTCGAGAGTCCAGATGGTTCGATCAATACTGATGACATTCGTTCGTGTGCTTCTGAACTTTCTTTGGATGGTGATTAATTTGAAAAATATTAAGAGTGAAGAATTTTTCGATAAGAAATACGAAGATGAGAGAATATCTAAAGGAGAGAAATGTTGAAGCGGATACTTACTGTTCTGGTTTTTTTACTTCTCGGAGTAGGGGTGGCAGTTGCTATTTTGCTTTTTTCAGAAAGCGATGAGATTAGTGATGTCAATGTCGACCGTCTTATTGCTGAAAAGGTCAGTGTGCGCACTTTGTCAGAAGAGATAACAATAAGTGGTGAAATGCGTAGAGAGGAACTTCAGTCTATAAATTCAGTTTCTGCAGGCCGTTTAACTTCACTTAACTTGGAAGAAGGCGACATGGTCGATGCCTTCACTACGCTCTTTACATTGGATGGCAGACCGTCGGTGTCTGTAAATGGAGATTTTTCTTTCTATCGAGAATTGAATGTGGGATCTCAAGGTCCTGACGTTGAGCAACTCGAAACTATTCTCGAAACAGCTGGATATGAAGTTGGAATCGTTGATCAGTTTTACACAGAAGAAACTAGAAACGGGTTAGCACATTGGCAGGATGATTTTGGATTTAAGGGGGGTATAACCGAAGTTGATGAGTTGGTTAACTTTTCTTTAGTTTCAAACCCTTTTGGTTACAGTCTTGGAGCTGTCAACACAGTTGGGGTGACCATTGGCTCTCCTCTTAGCGAAGAAATTAATGACCTGGGAGAACGGCAAGGTATTGCTATTTCTGAGATCGAGGAAATACCCACTGTGAGAATTTCGGCCACTCCTTCAGTTGTTTTGGAAGGTGGCAAGGTGACAGTTGAAATAATTTCTGACCCAGCACCGAAGGAAGACATAGAAATCAATATTGAGATTTCAGGTGATGTAGTCGAGGGGAAAGATTTTGAATTAGACGATAAGAAATTTTTGATTTCAGCTGGTTCAGAAAGTGTGGAATTTGAACTTGACATCTTGTCAGATGATGAACTGGAAGCAAATGAGGATCTGGAAATTTCGATTGTTGGAGGATTTGAAAATGAAGAAAACATTGCCCCTCATGATTTAAAAATTTACGACCTGGAAACCGAGATAGAAGAATTAGATGAAAGGTACTCGGAACTATCTGATCCTGAAAGAATTTTTACAGATGTCGAACAGGAACTTGTAGACGAACAGATAATCTCTGGAACACAGGCTTGGGAATACGATTTTTCACCATCTGAAGCCGAGAACTTGATGAATCTAAAAGACGCTTTTGACGATGCAGAACGTGACTACCGAAATCAAAGTATTACTGCTGCAGCTAAGGCGAAAGCATTTGACGCTTATGAAGATGCTTTGGAAAAAGCACAAGAAGAGAGAACAGAGAGTGAACAGGACGAATTCGAGAGATTAGCTCCTTTACTCAAATCTAAAAATGAGGAATTAAGAATAGCGAAAGCGTCACGATGGCTTTTGGCTGAATCTGATATGGCAACTGTTGTGATAGACGATCCTGAAGCCCCAGACATGCCAGTTTTAGTTATTGCATCTTCGAGTGACTATGTAACAGAACCTGGGGTGGCGTTGTTTTATGTAGAGACTACAGATGACTTAGCAGAAGAGTTAATTGTCTTTTTTGAGTTGGTAGGTGAGGTTGAACCCGGCGAGGATTACATCATTCCAAGTGGTGACGTCACCATGGCAAAGGGAAGCAAAAAAACTTCAATATCGATAGAGATCAGAGATGATGATCTCGTTGAAGTCGATGAAAGCTTAACGGTTCGTCTTTTGGAAGCTAAGAATTCAGAATACCAATTGAGTAGTCAAGTGGAGGCCACGGTGCTAGTACAGTCTCCTGATTTACCTGAACTAAGTATCACAGGTGGCGGAACTATTCTTGAAGGAGAGACAGCGGTAGTTACTGTTAGAGCAGATCAGGCCGTAACGGTGGATACATCTATAAATTACTCTGTTTCAGGTACTGCTCAACAAGGGGTTGATTACGAAGTCTTAGAAGGGTCTGCTCTTATGAAAGCAGGAGAGGTTTCGGTAGAGGTGCCGATACGTTCGCTTCGTGATGACGTCTTTTTCATGCCAGGAGACATGATTGTCGCTGATTGGCCAGCAAGAGTCGGAGGAATAAATTTTGAAAAAGAAGATTTAGTTTCTTCAGGTGTAGAAATTTTGTCTCTTACTGAACCGACTTTTAAGGTGGCGTTGTTTGCAAGCCCAACAGATAGAGCAAAATTAGAAATAGGTCAAAAAGTAACAATAGAAATTGATGCTGGTGATCAAGAATCAGATGGAATCATTTCACAACTTGATGATGCAGTTACAAAAAATGGAGCAAGTGAACTTTATGAAGGGGAAGTTGAAGCTTTAAGTGACTTAATCGCTGTCGAAGGAGCGGTAGTAGCAATAGATGTGGTAGTGGCCGAAGTAGTAGATGCCATCGTTGTTCCAATTGCCGCAGTTTTAACAGAGAACTCTTCAGAGAAAATTAGGGTTGTCACTAGAGATGGAACTGTTGAAAGACGCGTCGTGCAAACAGGCATGTTAGACGGGGCGTGGGTGGAAATAATTTCCGGAGTTTCACCAGAAGAGTTTGTGATAATAGAAATTGATCGTTCTTAAGAGGGTATTTCTTGATGGTTGAGAGTCTGCTTTCTTTGGAGTCAGTGTCCCGTATATATGGAACTGATATTGAAGTGCATGCTCTGCATCAAGTGTCTTTAGATATCTTTTCAGGTGATTTCATGTCAATCGTTGGTCCTTCTGGATCTGGCAAGTCGACCATGTTGGGATTATTGGGACTTCTAGACGTCCCAACGAAGGGAAATGTCAAAGTAAAAGGTGTAGATGCGACAAGTATGAATGATTTTCAACGTTCACGCTTGCGCGGCGATGCAATAGGGTTTGTTTTTCAACAATTTCACCTTATTCCACACCTGAGTGCACTGGGTAATGTAGAAACCGCTCTTTTGTATCGTGGCTTATCACCGAAGAAGCGTAAGAAAAAGGCAGCCGAATCTTTGGACAAGTTGGGACTTGGAGGTAGAGAAGATCATATACCAGTTCAATTATCAGGTGGAGAGCAACAGAGAGTTGCAATTGCAAGAGCCATAGTGACCGACCCTTTAGTAGTACTGGCCGATGAACCCACAGGGGCACTCGATTCTGAAAATGCTGAAAATATTATGAAAGTTTTCGCAGATTTAAAATCACCAGAAAGAGCTGTTTGTCTTGTCACTCACGATATGGAAATAGCAGATTCCACTGAGCGAAAAATTTCCATGAAAGACGGAGAAATAGTTGAAGATTTGATCCAAGGTGACAAAAAGTGAAGCGCTTCATTGAGTTAGTGAGAGTAGCTATAGCGGGCCTCACAGCTCGAAAAGTTCGAACTCTTTTAATATTGCTGGGTCCGATTTTAGGAGTCGGCGCGATTGTTGCGGCTATAGGAATAAATGAAAGTTCAAAAGGGTATTTAAAGTCTCAGCTTCAAGAGTTAGGTACAGATTTGATAGTAGCTAACGCTCAGGACTCTCTTGGTGGTTTTGGGCAGACACCACGAATACCTGAGGATGCTACCGGGAGAGTCTCACGCCTTCCCGATGTCACATCGGTTACTGGTACTTATCAGATTTCGAATGTAGTGACATTGCCCTTTGATGATGCGGAAGACTATTACAAGGCCTTTCCGGTTCCAGTTATTGCCACTGGTTTAAATCTTCCAGAAACCATGGAAGTTCCAATGGTGAGTGGAAGGTTCATCAATCAATTTGATTATGATCACTCTGCCCGAGCGGCTGTAATCGGAAGAGATCTAGCTGATGAATACGGTTACATGAGAGGGGAGAAAAGAACCATCTCTTTGAATGGAATTGATTACGGAGTTGTAGGTGTGCTTGATTGGGTTTTACTCGAACCATCGATGGATTCTGCAGTTTTTATAGCTTTTTCAACTGCAGAAAAAGACTGGGAAATAGAAAATCAAGACCCGACTCGCCTATATGTTCGCGCTCCCACTAATACTGAATTGGTAGCAGAAGAAATACCGACTGTAGTCAGTTTGGGTGGGCCAGACGGAGCCCGAACTAGTGTTCCAACAGATCTTCTTAATGCAGAGTCACAAGTAGATGAGAGTCTGAATACTTTGACAAAATTGATGGGCGGATTGGCTTTAATAGTTGGTGGTGTGGGAATAGCAAATGTAATGTCTATTTCCGTCATTCAGCGCTCCTCTGAGATAGGTATACGACGTGCTCTAGGCCACACGCGTACGACAATAGCCATGCAGTTTCTTTTTGAAGCCCTGGTAGTAGGTGTCCTAGGGGGCATTTTTGGAGCTCTCGCTGGAGCGGGTGTTGTTTGGTTCACTTCGTGGTCTCGCGATTATGTCATGATTCTTTCTTTACCCTCATTAATAGGTTGGAGCCTGGTTTCGGTCGCAGTCGCTGTTGCATCAGGTCTTTACCCTTCTATGAAAGCAGCACGTCTTGAACCTTTGGAAACCCTTCGCCTCGGCTAACACGATTTGGACCTAATATTTCATATATGACTGTTGACCTTTCAGATTATGGAGCTAATGAGAACCTTTTAGCTAGCTCTGATGAACTTGGAAGAATCATTCGAGTTGACCGTGGCGAGTGCGATGTAATTTCAGAAAAAGGAACAGTAAGAGCTATATCAGATTCCAATAGGTCTCAGGGCGAATTTGCTCCTGTAACAGGTGACTGGGTCAAATTGATAACGAATCCAGAGGTCGGAACTGTCATTGACGAGATTTTACCTCGAAAGAATAAGTTGTCCCGTCGTGACCCATCAGATGAAAGAGTCGAACAAGTTTTAGTTTCCAACCTAGATTTAGTGATTATAGTTCACGGTATAGACCGCCCACTTCCACCTGGTCGGATCGAAAGGCTTTTGACTTTAGCTTGGGACAGTCAGAGTGAAGTAGTTGTTGTTTTGACAAAAGTTAAAGAAAAAGATGAGCTATCAGAAGAAACAATCCGAACAATTGAAGCCATAGCTCCAGAAGTCGCAACTGTCGCTGTTGATTCAGCCAATGGATCTGATCCGGGATTAGCAGAGATAAGAGACATGGTAAAACCAGGTTGCACAGCTGCATTAATCGGAGAGTCTGGCGCCGGTAAGTCGTCGCTTGTAAATGCTCTGCTGGGTGGTGAGATCGTAGAAACAGGTGCAGTCAGGTCAGGTGATAAAAGAGGTAGACATACAACTGTCACCCGTGAAATCCTTCTTTGCCCTGATGGAGGCTTATTGGTGGACACTCCAGGTTTGCGTTCTATTGGTATTTGGGATGCAAAAGAATCTTTAGAGAGGGTCTTTGCTGACCTAGAAGAACGTTCTAAGGATTGTCGTTTTAGCGATTGCGTTCACGAAAGTGAACCAGATTGTGCTGTAAATGAAGACGTTTCACTAGGAGTGGTGGACGAGAGAAGACTTGTTCGGTATCGGGCTCTTTTGAAAGAATTATCAGATCAACAGAAGAGAATAACAAAACGTAAAAATAAATAAGAAGTTTTAGTTATCTGTTAAAAAAGAGTTCTTTAAAAAAGAACGGTCAATCTTGAAACCATTTTTGAGAGGTAGTTCATCAATGATGCTTATTTCTTCAGGAAGCTTGTACTTAGCAAGTTTCTCCTTTCCGAATTCAACTAAGTCATCTAGAGTCGGACTTTCTTCAGATTGTGCAGGTACGACAAAAGCAACTCCTATTTCTCCCAAAGTGTGATGAGGCTTTGGAATCAATACCATTTGTTCAATCTTAGGGTGAGTGCTTAAAACCGATTCAACTTCTTGTGGATAGACGTTGTACCCGCCTCTAATGAACATTTCGTTAGTTCTTCCAGCAAGCCTAAAGAATCCCATCTCGTCCTTTCTCGCCAAATCTTCTGTTTTCAACCACCCATCGACTAAAAATTTTCTAGTGTTTTCTGAATCATGCCAATATGAGTTCATGGAACTGGGAGTTTTAAGAAAGAGTTCTCCGACCTCTCCAGGTTCGACAAGACACCCTTCTTCATCGAGTATTTTTGCTTGTACTCCAGATCGTGGTTTTCCGATGGTGTAAAGAGACTCTTCCATTGAGGCCTCGAGAGAAGTAGCTAGTCCGATCCCGCCTGATTCTGTTGAAGAGTATCGGATTGAATAAGGGGCATCAAAATTCTCTTTCGCTGCTATTACTAATGAAGGTGGGGATGGTCCTCCACCAGCAACAATTGCTTTAACACAACTGAGATCATAATTTTCAAAGTTTTCTACCTTTAGAAGTAATGCAATTTGTGCCGACACGCCCGCAATAGCAGTTATGCGGTGTGTTTCGACGAGTTCAAGTACCATTTGGGCTTTCCAACGGTCAAGGATGTGAAGGGTCACTCCTTTAGATAATTGCCAAGGGAGTTTTGTCATACTACCCACATGTGCAAAAGCAGTACTAGGAACAAGATGACCACCTGAACCCCAAACACCTTCTGTGTCCATTTTTTGAATAGCTAGAAGTTCCTTATTTGTGAATAGAGCTCCTTTAGCAGCGCCAGTCGAGCCAGATGTGAAGCATACGCAGACTGGTCGATCAGGATTCTCTTCAAGTTTTTTCTGTGAGAAGGAATCAACACGAAGGCCTGTTAGTAACTTCTCGCCGCTCTCAGCAAGTTCTATAATTTCAACAGAAGTATCTGTTGGAATCCCATCTAATAATTCAGAAGTTGCAATAACAAGATCTGGTTCTGTGATTTCGCAAATTGATTCTCTTTCACGGGCTTGAAGACGCGGATTCACACCAGCTGTGATTACGCCAATTTTTGATGCAGCAATATAGACAATTAGATATTCGATACTGGTGGGAAGAGATAGCAGGACGACTGAACCCTCCATCAAACCTCTTTTAAGTAGAGCACCTGATACTTCATCAGAAATAATGTCCAAGTCCTTGTAAGAAAGAGAGACACCATTTTCGCAGTTAATAGCGATCTTGTTTTCAAAACTTGATGCAGCGGTTCTAACTATTTCTGGAAGCATTAAAAGAAATGTTATCCCTTGAAGACAGGGGTAATTTAATTAGAACGTTTTTTCTGCAATAGCTAGTGATTTTTGTGAAATTTTTTAACCTACGTGAGGAGCATGCATTATTTGCCCCGTAGCATTGCACTTTGAGAAGGTTGTTTAGCTGAGCCTTCGAAATTTTCAGGAGGAAAACGGTAGATGGCTCGCACTAATGCAATTGACAGATTCATCGGTGAAGCTGAGGCTTCCGGGTTGGATGTAGAAGTACAGCGTTATCCGGATGGCACAAGAACAGCTGCCGATGCAGCAGCTGCAGTCGGTTGCAAAATAGATCAGATAGTAAAGTCCTTGGTTTTCATGGCTGATGTCCGACCGATACTTATCCTTTGTTCAGGGGCCCGCAGGGTTGATGAGGAGAAACTAGCCGAATATATAGGAACTGAAATAAGAATCGCAGGAGCTAGTGAGGTTCGTGCGGCTACGGGTTATGCAATTGGAGGTACACCACCTTTGGGGCACACTGTTCCGCTTAAAACAGTGGTGGACCCACACCTGATGGAATTTGAAGAAATTTGGGCCGCTGCAGGTACACCTGATTCTGTTTTCCCTGTACAACCAAAAGAACTTGTAAAAGCTACCAGTGGTGCTGTGGTCGCAGTTACCCGCTGAAGAAAAGAGTGAAAATGTCCGGAAGTTGCGATGGTCAAGTAGTGATCGTAACAGGAGCTGGCAGAGGACTTGGTAGAGCTCATGCTTTAGCCCTTGCATCAGAAGGAGCTTGTGTGCTGGTCAATGATTTAGGGGTTTCACGTGATGGGGAAGGTAAGGAATCCTCTCCGGCGGATCAAGTAGTACATGAAATCTTGGAAATGGGAGGAAAAGCCGAAGCTAACTCAGCTGACGTAGCAGATTGGGATCAATCTGAAAAGATGGTTTCACATGCTGTTGAAAAATGGGGAAGATTAGACGCGTTGGTTTGCAACGCGGGTTTCCTAAGGGATCGAATGTTGGTTGGCATGAGTGAAGAGGATTGGGATTCGGTAATAAGAGTTCACTTGAAAGGCCATTTGGCACCTGCCCGCCACGCAGCAATTTATTGGAGAAATTTGGCGAAGGAAGGAAAAGAGCCTGAGGGGCGAATTGTGATGACTTCTTCAGGAGCCGGTCTTATGGGGAGCGTGGGTCAAGGGAACTATGCTGCGGCCAAAGCGGGAATAGCACTATTAGTGGTTCAAGCTGCAGCAGAATGGGAGCAATATGGCGTCAAAGTAAATGGCATAGCACCGGATGCGAGAACGCGTATGACGGAAGGGGTTTTTTATGATTCAGAAATCCCGGAAGGTTGGGACGAAAAAGATCCTAAAAATGTTTCACCGCTTGTGGTTTGGCTGTCGAGTAAGGAATGCACCGTGACAGGGAAGATGTTTGAAATCTCAGGTGGGAAAATAAACCTATGTGATGGTTGGAGGCACGGTCCTTCAGAAGAAGTAGAAGGAAGAAAGTTTGAAGTTAATGAAATTTCTGAAACAGTGGAGAAGTTAATTGAGAAAATTTCCCCACCAGAGTCGGTTTATGGGTCACGTTAGTGTTCGTCAACTTTTGTTTTATTCGTTTGAAAATGGACAAGTTGATTAATACATAGCATATTTGTACTACTAGTCGTTTGGAGAAAACATGAAATTAGTAACCGCAGTAATTAAGCCATTCAAACTCGATGACGTCAAAGATGCTCTTGCCAATTTAGACATACAAGGTATGACTGTTAGCGAAGTTCAAGGTTTTGGACGACAAGGCGGGCACAGCGAAACGTACAGAGGAACTGAATATAAGGTTCTGTTTACTCCAAAAACACGCGTTGAAGCTGTTGTCGATGACGATCAGGTGGAAAGCGTTGTAGACGCAATAGTTGCAGCGGCAAGAACTGAAAAAATCGGTGATGGAAAAGTTTGGGTTACCGGAGTTGAATCTTTAGTGAGAATTAGAACTGGTGAGCGAAACAGCGACGCAGTTTAGTTAAATATAATTCTGTTCACCTTTTGGCCTACTCGGATATCTTTTACTTATGGATGAAAAATCAGAATCAAATATCAAAAAGTCCATTGAATTCCAAGTCGAAAACAAGGTTGCTTGGATAACTATAGACAATCAGAAAAAAGGCAATGGTTTAACCCCTGATATGAGAAACCATTTGATAGACCTCTTTGAAAGTTTTAACGGCCAATTTGAAATTCGATCAGCAGTAATAACAGGTGCTGGTGAGAAGTTTTTCTGTACAGGAGCAGATCTGAGTGCTTCAAGCCAAAATAATGATCGCTCTGAGAAAACCCCCTCACCTGTCACCGGTCAGATCCGGAGAATGATGCTCGACGGGAGTATTAAACTAATGAACTCTGTTTTAGATTGTGAAATTCCAGTTATAGCATCAGTGAACGGAACGGCTGCCGGTATAGGTGCACATTTAGCATTCTGTAGCGATCTGGTTATCACCTCAGAAACTGCACGCTTTATTGAAATTTTTGCTCGCAGGGGTCTTGTTCCAGATGGCTTAGGTGCTTGGATCTTGCCTCGGCTTATTGGAATTCAGAAAACTAAAGAATTGATGTTTTTTGCAGATGATGTTTCAGCTGAAGAAGCCCTTCGACTGGGCCTTTGTAACCGTAGTGTCCCAGCATCAGAACTTGAAACAAAATCACGTGAATGGGCCGAACGCTTAGCTGCAGGGCCATCCCGCAGTTACATGTTTACAAAATGGATGCTCAACAAATCTTTGGATGTGGATCGAATGACATTAGCCGAGTACGAAGCCTGGGCAGTTGAAGTCAATGCCTCCACACATGATTCAAAGGAAGGCGTTGTTTCGTTTCAAGAAAAGAGAAATCCGGAATGGAAAGGTTACTAAAGAAGCAGTGATTATTGAAATTGATGACCTTGCAAATGTGAAACTTGTAGACCCTAACGAGTTCAAAGGGTTTTGCATCCAGTGTTCTGAATCTAGATCTGCAGCTGAAGTTTGCGAAATATTAGAACAGCTACGAGAAGGAAATAAAGTCATCGATGAAAAACATCTTTGGTTATGTAATGAACTTGTAAGAGAATTAGCACTCGATGTGAAAGATGATAAATGGGAAACGGGTTTTGCTCAGATGCTTGATTACGCAACTTCAAAAGGTTGGACTGAAAATAATGGAACGTTGATACGCACACACATAGAGTGGGCTAAGGTCTAAAAATGACCGATATAACCATTTTTCACAACCCGCATTGAAACTCTTCCACGAATGCCTTAGCGGTCGCTGAGGAAATGGGTGTAGAAGTAGAAATAGTTCTTTATATGAAAGAGCCTCCAGATGAGAAGCTTTTAACTCGAATCACAAAAGGACTTGAAGATCCGGTTGAGGATTTAGTTAGGAAAGATTCAAAGTTTAAAAAAATGGAACTTAAGGCTGATGACTACGTAGACAACTCAAAAGCAGTCGTTGAAATACTTTCTAATCAAAAAGCATTGCTACAAAGACCTTTACTGGTTAAAGGAAAAATTGACGGTAACGGTCCATTGCAAGCGATAATTGGACGGCCTAAGGACCGGATAGCTGATTTTATTAAGTAGATAAAAACTTTAATCATTCTTTTGTCGCTTAGAGGAATCAAGTTTCACATGGTCGACAATTTCTGCGAGAAGATCTACAGGGGCATCATAAGGAACAGATAGGCCTACTCTGTCTGCTACATCTCCAAATCGTTCCACTAGTTGAGAAGCAACTTCTGAAGGTTCGCCCACAACTGCCAGAGTGTGGAGGACTTCATCAGTTATAACAGAAGAAATTTCATCCCAACGACCTTCTTTAGTCAGACGATTGAGAACAGGTTGCATATCTCCCCAGCCGTGAACGTCGAGCGTGACCTTATAGGCAGGAGTGGATCCGTAGAATGCCAAGTTGAATTTTGCACCTTTGATTGCTTTTTCATATTCCTCATCAGAACGATAGGAACACACTATTGAATTTGTAATGAGTTTAGGTTTACTTTCCCGACCAGCTTTTTTCGCACCATCTGTAAGAGCCGGAATAGTTACTTCATCAAGAAATTTACGACTGCTAAAGGGATGTATCAGTACACCGTCAGATATTTCTCCAGCCAATTTCGTCATTAAGGGTCCAAGAGCAGCTAGCCATACAGGAGGGGGTTTCCAAGGCATTGAATCGGGAACAAAAATAGGGGTCATCAGACTGAATTTGTAGAACTCTCCTTGATAATTGAGCTCTGACCCTTCTGACCAACATTCAAAGATAGCTTTGATGGATTCGATCACTTCACGCATTTGTGTGACGGGACTCTGCCAAATTGCCGAATATCTTTTTTCTATATGGGGTTTAATTTGACTTCCTAAACCAAGAGCCATTTTCCCTTGTGAATAGTTTTGTAAATCCCAACCAGTGCAAGCGAGAAGCATGGGGCTACGAGGAAATGCCAGTGCAATGTTCGTGTAACAATAAAGGTCACTGTGTTCCGCTGCTAAAACAAGAGGTGCAAATACGTCACGATTAGATTCTGCGGTGAAGACCCCATCAAATCCTGCGTTCGCTAATTCGGTTACTCGATTCGGAACCAAAGACAAATCAGTAGTAATTCCAATATCTAGAAGCATCATCTTCCTTTTAATAAATGAGTGTTGAAAAAAACATATCGCTTTAACGATTAATTTTTACTGATCGGCTTCATATATATAGCTTTAGTCCGTTAGGGTCATTGCGTAAACAAAATATTTGCTAGGAGAAATGATGCTTGCAGCAGTCCTTGAAACTGTGCCAACCGATCAGCTCGTGATAGCTGATGATGTGACATTAAGAGATGTCGGTCCAGGCGATGTAAAAATAAAGGTAGCCCATAGTGGTGTATGTCATTCAGACCTTTCTGGAATGAACGGAACTATTCCGACTGAGCCAGGCACAGTATTGGGTCATGAAGGAGCGGGAGTCGTACTTGAAGTAGGTGAAGGTGTGTCACATGTAGCAGAAGGAGACCATGTGATCATTGCATTTTCTCCTCCCTGTGGAACCTGTCCTCATTGCACAGGTAGGCATCAACCGAATTTATGTATGAATGGGTTAATGGCAATGGGTGTCAACCAACAGTTCAGACAAGGTGACAGAGTTATCGGATCTTTTTGTGGGTGTGGAACTTTTGCCGAAGAGACGATTGTTCCATCGATAGCCACTGTGAAGATTGATAACGATATACCTCTAGATATAGCTGCATTAATTGGTTGTGGAGTTACCACCGGAGTTGGTGCAGCTTTAAACACTGCAAAAGTTACACCAGGATCATCAGTTCTAGTCATAGGCGCTGGAGGTGTGGGCATCGCTGCAATACAAGGGGCGAGAATAGCCGGTGCATCTGAAATTGTTGCAGTTGATCTTCACGAAGGAAAGTTGGAGAGAGCAAAAGCTTTTGGAGCAACTCACGGGGTAACACCTGATGAGGTTCCAGCAGCTTTAGCTGAGGTGACTGCAGGAGAAGGTTTTGATTTCACATTGGAATGCATTGGTTTCGCCTCAACGATGAGACAGTCATTTGATTTGACTCGCCGTGGAGGAACTTGCTGCATAGTGGGAGTAGGTAGGCCAGATGAGATGTTCGAGCTTTCAGCTTTTGAAATGTTCTTCTCAGAGAAAGTGTTGATTGGTTCCATGTACGGAAGCGCAGATGTTAGAACTGATTTTAATCGTTTTCTAGGTCTTTATAAGTCAGGAAAGTTGGATCTTGATGGAATGATTTCCCGACGGATCAAATTAGATGAAGTCAATGATGCATTGGGCAGTTTGGGTGATGCCGATGTAATCAGACAGGTAATTGACTTTTAAATTTCTAGAGGAGTTGCAGCTTTAGAATGAGTGAATTAGAAGAGCCGCTAAGGGCTGAACTGACTGTTGAATACCCATTTACGCGAACCACTGGAACAGTAATCGGTGCTTTTATGACAGGTTTGAGAGAAAAGCGTCTATTTGGAATCAAGAGATCAGATGGCAGTGTTTTAGTTCCCCCGTTGGAGTATGACCCGGTTTCAAGTGAGCCATTAACAGAAATGGTAGAAGTGTCTCAGAGCGGAATAGTTGAAACTTGGACTTGGATTGACCCTCCTCGTCCACAATCCCCGTGGGATGCTCCACATGCATTGGCATTAATAAGACTCGATGGAGCAGACACCTCAATGTTGCACGCCGTACTCGTGGGTTCACCTTCAGAGATGAGAACTGGAATGCGTGTTACTGCTCGGTGGAAAGAAGAGCGTGTGGGTCACATAGCAGATTTGGAAGGATTCATACAAGAAACTGAAGAGACTGACTCTTGATATGACTGATCCAAATTCCCCACCTGCGCCGTTATCACAACAAGTAAAGATTCCTGAATCAATAAGTGGATTAGAACCGGTTCGTTCTGTGAGAAGTCCGATAAGGCTCGTTTATGATTTTGTGCCAAGTCCACCAGTGCAAGAATATTTGCGTTCATATTCAAAAAAGAAAATTCTAGGTCATCGCTCACCTATTGACGGCGCTGTATTTGTACCACCTAGGGGAGTTGACCCACGACATGGTGTCTTAATAGAAGAAAGTGTTGAACTTTCCGATAGAGGACATGTGGGAAATTTCTGCGTAACGCATCTACCTATTCCAGGTAGAGATGATTTGGACACCCCTTATGTCAGTGCATGGATTCATTTAGATGGCGCAAACGTAGGGTTTTTAGGATTGGTCGCCGGTTGTGAAAATGATGAAGTTCATATCGGCATGCGCGTCCAAGCAGTATGGAAAAAAGAAGAAGAGCTAGGTAATACTGCTGAGAACATCCTTTTTTGGAAACCCACTGGAGAACCTGCAGTTCCCATCGAAAAAGCTGGCAACCGCGCATGGGATCAAACAAATGAGTAAAAGTAATAGTTTTCGAGATGTAGCGGTCGTTTCTGTCGCTAGTCATCAGACCAAAATTTTAAGCGAAGTAAATGAAGTACAGCTAATGGCCGACCTTATTAGTAACTGTAGAAATTCAGTTGGTGTCACACAAGAAGAGATTGGTTTTACATGTTCTGGGAGTAGTGACTTTTTAGCCGGACAAGCATTTTCATTCGTTCACACTCTTGACTCAGTTGGCGCCTTTCCTCCGATTTCCGAGAGTCACGTTGAAATGGATGGAGCATTCGCACTGTATGAAGCATGGGTAAAGCTTCAAATAGGTGAAGTTGATACCGCTCTTGTCTATAGCTATGGAAAGCCTTCTGCAGGGTCAATAATTGATGTTTTAGCTACACAACTAGATCCATATTATGTTTCTCCGCTCTGGCCTGATTGTTTCTCAATAGCAGCGCTGCAAGCTCGACTTTTACTTGATAAAGGCTTAATTACCTTAGAAAAAATGGCCGAAACATCGATGAGAAGTCAAAAAAACGGATCCGATAACCCGAATGCGGTTAGAAGCTCTAAAGATGTTTCATTCGAAAATCTCATGAATGAACCTGCAATAGTGGACCCACTCAGAGCAAGTGACATTTCTGAAATTGCCGATGGGGGATGCGCAATAATTTTGGCTGCAGGGGATAAAGCAAAATCACTTTGTGAGAGACCAGCTTGGATAAAGGGGATTGACCATAGGGTCGATTCACACACATTAGGTGTAAGAGATTTAACAAGATCCCCTTCAGCTTTTTTAGCGGCCGAAAAAGCGGGAATAAATACCGACCGACTTGACTTGGCTGAAATTCACGGAATGACTTCTGCTCAGGAGTTAATTCTTGAAAAAGAGTTCGATTTGAATGAAGAAACTAAGGTCAACCTTTCAGGTGGTTCTCTTGCTTCTGACACAATGATGGCTTCAGGACTGATTCGCATCTCTGAGGTTGCTTCAAGAATAATTTCTGGTCAAGCAGACAGAGGCTTAGCGCATGCGACTTCAGGGCCTTGTCTTCAACAGAACCTCGTCTGTATTTTGGAGGGTGAATAATGTCAGCAGAATTGACAGCCGTTCTAGGTGTAGGCCAAACGAAATACTCATCGACACGTGGAGATGTATCAATTGCAGGACTTTGCCGCGAGGCTGCGTACAGAGCTTTAGAAGATGCTTGCTTAGACTGGAAAGAAATAGATGCTGTAGTTATTGGTAAAGCTCCGGATTTCTTTGAAGGAGTGATGATGCCAGAATTATATTTGGCTGAGGCTCTTGGAGCAGTAGGAAAACCAATTCTTAGAGTTCACACAGCAGGTTCAGTAGGTGGGTCCACTGCCTTGGTAGCTGCCTCTTTAATACAATCCCGTGTACATGAAAAAGTTCTAACAATAGGATTTGAAAAGCAATCTGAGTCAAATGCGACTTGGGCGCTTTCTTTGCCGCAGCCATTTTCTGTTTCAATCAATGCCGGAGCAGGTGGTTATTTTTCTCCAATTATTCGACAATATATGAGCCGCTCCGGCGCTCCGGAATTAATCGGATGCATGGTTGCCTTTAAAGACCGGCAACACGCATTGAAAAACCCTTATGCCCACTTACATCAAAACGATTTAACTTTCGAAGAAGTTGTTGACTCTCCGATGTTATGGAATCCGATCCGTTATTCAGAAACATGCCCCTCATCCGATGGGGCATGTGCAATGGTTTTAGGGAACGAAGCATCAGGAGATAGAGCAGAGAACCCAGTGGCATGGGTTCACGGCACGGCCATGCGTTCAGAATCGAATAATTTTCCAGGAAGAGATGAAGTTAACCCTCTCGCTAGCAGACAATGTGCAGCGGATGTATTTAGGCAGGCAGGAATAACAAATCCTCTAAAAGAGATTGATGCAGTTGAGATCTACGTGCCTTTCTCATGGTATGAACCCATGTGGTTAGAAAGCTTGGGCTTTGCGGAACTCGATCAAGGATGGAGAATGGTTGAGGATGGTACAACAAGTCTCCTGGGAGGTGAATTGCCGGTTAATTGCTCGGGAGGTGTGCTTTCTTCAAATCCTATTGGAGCTTCCGGCATGATTCGCTTTGCTGAAGCAGCTTTACAAGTACGAGGCATGGCAGGAGATCACCAGGTTGATGGAGCCAAAAAATCGTTCGGACATGCTTATGGCGGTGGAGCACAATACTTTGCCATGTGGATAGTTGGTGCTGAAAAACCTTAACGGTAAGACTTAGGGTGAAAAATTGCCTAATATGGAGTCACCCAGAGAAGGAAAGCCGGTTTACCGGTTGACCGAAATTAAGGAGTTCAAATGAGAGTGGTAGTCGATTTTGACCTTTGCGAAAGCAATGCCATATGTATGCAAATAGCCCCAGATATATTCGAAGTCAGAGATGACGACTTCCTCTATGTATTGGACGAAACACCAAGTGAAGATCGCAGATCTAACCTAGAAGAAAGCGTTCAACGGTGTCCCAAACAAGCGATTTCGATCGAGGAATGACCTAACCACAAAAGAAAGTTGACGATGCACAGTTCTATAACAATTGTAGGAGCCTCGTTAGCTGGTGTCAGAGCAGCAGAAGCTTTAAGATCTGAAGGTTTTGAGGGGGTAATAAAACTTATAGGAGACGAAGCACATGTTCCCTATGATAGGCCTCCCTTATCAAAGAGCTTTTTAGAAGGAGCAATGACTTCTGAAAGACTCTCTTTATTGACGAAAGAAAAGATCACTGAACTAGAACTTCAAATTAGAACGGGCAGCAAGGCTTCAAAACTCGACATCGACTCACAAACTTTCGAGATTGAAGGAGAAGTAGAAGGTTTTGACGCTCTTGTAATCGCAACTGGAGCCAGAGCGAGAAAATTACCTAATACCGAGAAAATTAAAGGAATCTACACCTTAAGAAGTCTCGACGACAGTATAGAAATACGTGACTCTTTTAAATCAGGAAACCCAAAAGTTGTAGTTGTAGGAGGGGGTTTTATTGGGTGTGAAGTTGCCGCCACAGCTTCCGCATTTGGGATAGAAGTCACGATTGTTGAGTCTCAGGATGTTCCCCTTTCTCATGTATTAGGAGAGGAAGCAGGAAGAGTTATTTCGAAATTACACACAGACAATGGTGTTCAGTTGAAATGTGGCGTTGAGGTTCAGGAGTTTAAAGGCGAGAATCAGGTCGAGGGTGTGCTCCTTAAGGACGGGACTCTATTAGAAGCAGATGTTGTAATCGTTGGAATTGGAGCCACTCCAAACACGGAGTGGTTAGAAGACTCTGGTTTAACAATTGAAAATGGGGTTTGTTGTGATCAAACATGCTTAGCGGCGCCAAATATTGTGGCAGCCGGAGATGTGGCTCGTTGGGATCACCGAGGTTACGGGAAGAGCATAAGACTGGAGCACTGGGACAATGCAGCAGAACAAGGAAAACACGCCGCATTAAGACTATTGCAGAAAGATTCTGAAGCTTTGCCGTATGCTCCAATCCCGTGGTTTTGGAGTGACCAGTTTGATAGAAAAATTCAACTTGCTGGTATCAGTAGTCCAGGAGATGACTTTGAGGTAATAGTGGATTCTCCTGAAGAAGGGCGTTATACGGCAATATATGGGAATGAAGGAAGATTAAAAGCAGTGCTAGGAATCAACCGTCCAAGACATGTAATGCAGTTCAAGTCCTTGATGGAAGAAGAAGCCTCATGGAAAGAGGCTTTAGACTTTGCTAAGGGAATCGGGTAGCGGTTTTTGTGACTTGGTCATTAAAAATTCTTGCAACTCTCATACTCTTATCAAGCTGCGCTTCTGGTTCTAATAATTTGGAATTTAAAGTTGTTGAGGAAGCTATCCCAGAAGTTTTGCTTCCAGATCACCCTCATTTGGTAACTGAAGTAAGTTGCCCCGAATATGTAAATGGAGATCTAGGTACCGTTTTCTGTACATTGCAAGTTGCCGGAAAAGAGATTTCAGTTTCGGTAATAGGGCCTGACATGACAAATTCGTTTACTGTCAATCCAAGAATAAAAATTGTAAAAGCCATCCAGTTGGCTCAAGAAGTAAAGAGAAGACTAGATGACGATTTGGGTGTAGAAAATAAAATTGAATGTGCACCTGAAATTAGGGTGGCTCATCCAGGAGAACTTTTCGAATGTGAAATAATTGACCAGGACGGTGGACTCCACTATTTGCAAACCAAAATTATTGACTTCGATGGTTCATTTGAAATAATAGGCTAGACAAAATGAATCTTTAAACTGTATAACTTCTACACTTATCATCTGCCTTCTCTGGAAAGTTGAAATGAGCCAAAATAAAGAAAATGAACAACTTTTTGATGTTGTGGGCGTGGGGAATGCAATAGTTGATGTGATAGCCGAAGTCGAAGATGCGTTCATCGAAAAACAAAATTTGGTCAAAGGTTCGATGAGTCTGGTGAGTGCAGAACGTTCCGCTGAACTGTATGCAGAGATGCCAACGGGTACAGAAATGCCAGGAGGTTCAGCGGCAAACACAATGGTGGGCGTTGCGCAATTGGGTGGATCGGCGGCCTACATCGGCAAGATCTCGGAGGATTACCTTGGCCAGGTATTCAGAGAAGGAATGTCGAAAGCTGAAGTTAGTTTTTCCTTCGGCATTGATAAAGATTTACCCACAGCACGTTGTTTAATTCAAGTGACCCCTGACGCCCAGAGAACAATGAATACTTTTTTGGGAGTATCCGCATACCTCTCTTCAGAAGATGTAAGCCAAGAATTAGTTGCCTCTTCTGAACTGCTTTACTGTGAAGGGTATTTATGGGACACGGATGACTCCAAAGAAGCCATACGTAAAGCTATGAAGATTTCTAAATCTTCAAATCGTAAAGTCGCTCTTGCATTATCAGACACTTTTTGTGTGGAGAGACATCGTGAGGACTGGCTTGAACTTTTAAAAGAATTCGTCGACTATATTTTTTGTAACGAAAAAGAAATCTGTGCTCTTTACATGACTGAAGATTTAGGAGAAGCAATTGAAAAAGTTTCAAAAAACGTAGATGTTGCATTTATAACACTTGGGTCCAGAGGGTCATTAGTGGTGGAAGATTCTAAAATAATTGAAATTGAAGCAGTTCCAGTCAAAGGTGTGGTTGATAGCACCGGTGCAGGAGACATATTTGCTAGTGGGGTAATTTTCGGGATGAGTCGAAAGTTGCCTTTCAAAAAGTGCGCAGAGATGGGTTCTCTAATGGCGTCAGAAGTGATTACTAGTCTTGGTCCACGAATTGAAAATGATCCAAAAGAATTAGTAGAACACCTCTTATAGGCGTCCAACTGTCGTGATGTTCATGACTGTCAGCTAGCTTGGTCACATGAATGAATACAAGTGTTTCGATGTCTTAATAGAAAAAGGTGTCGCAACTGTTACTTTAAACAGAGGCGAAAAACTAAACACCATGATTCCAGCTTTCTGGTCCGAGTTGCCAAAAGTTATTGATGAAATCAATTCCAGTGGTGAAGCTAGAGTGATCGTTTTAGCTTCAACGGGAAAACATTTTTCAGCCGGCATGGATCTTGCGGTTTTTTCAATGGGCTCAGGAGAGTCACAAGCAGAGGTGGGACGACTTAGAGCTAACCTCCGCGAAAACGCTCTTCATTTGCAGGACTCTTTCAACTGTTTAGAGAAAGCACGGATACCTGTTTTAGCTGCCATACAGGGCGGATGTATAGGAGGCGCAGTTGACATGGTTACAGCATGTGACATGAGGTACGCGTCCGAGGACGCTTTCTTTTGCATACAAGAAATAAATATCGGCATGACAGCCGATGTAGGAACTCTTCAAAGGCTTCCGAAACTCATCCCTGAAGGAGTATGTAGAGAACTCGCATACACCGGAAGAAGAATGAAAGCAGATGAAGCAAAATCGGTTGGTTTGGTAAATGAAGTTTTTTCTGACCAAGAATCTCTTTTGGACGGTGTTATGGAAATCGCAGAAGAAATCGCTTCAAAATCGCCACTAGCAATTTGGGGATCAAAGGAAATGATCACCTATTCAAGAGATCATTCAACTTCTGATTCTTTAAATTACATTGCAACCTGGCAGTCTGGCATGTTTCAACCTGCTGACATGAAAGAAGCTTTTCAAGCTAAGGCAGAAAACCGACCTTCAGAGTTTGATGATTTGTTGCCGCTTAACAAAGGTTTAGATGAGGGGATCTAAACAGGAGTTTTTCGATAGTAACTTAATCGCTCAAAAATTCGAAACTTAAGTCCCCGAGATTTACTAAAGAACTAGACACCCAAGTCCCTAGTTGACTGAAATGTAGGTCTAATTCCGAGATGTCTTCAAGAACCTTTGAACTCAACTCGTAACTTCCTTCATAAGATACTTCGATTGCCCACTCAGGTTCGTTTACCGTGTTTTCATCATCAACTTCGTAGATAGTTTCTAAAGTAGTTCCAGATTTTTCGAAAGTAGTATTTTCCAATTTTGGATTACTCAAGGGTAGATTATCGACGAATAACTGTGGGTCCGGCTGACTTGCTAAACGTTGGAGTCTTAGAACTATACCGACGAGTATCTCTACGGGTTCTCCTAATTCTCCATCTTGGCACCATTGCCGATAAGAAGTCTGCGACCAGGTAGGCCATTCGAGAGCAATATCACAATGGATGCGAGGTGGTTTTCCTTCACCTGGCAGTCCGTAGCTGACCCTCCAAAACGTATTGCCTATTAAAAGGTCGTTATAAAAACTTTCTTCCATGTCTTGTCTCTCAAGACGTGCAGATTCCAGAGAGTCCCTCAAAGCACCTATTGCATCGGAAAATACGTGGTCAATCACTGTAGACAATTTATCTAACACATTTGTCTCGGAAAAGTCAGTTGCTCTGATTTCTCCAACTTGAATATCTGACAAGATGATTGAGAGCTGATACAGCTCTATCGGCCGAAGCGTAACATAAACGATTTGAGTCGCGGATGTTTCTTACCATCGGATTATTTGGTTGCGTAGTTGCTAATTCTGAAGCGACTAAGATTGGTTTACCGGAAGCTAAAGAGGCTTCAACGGAAGCCTCTGCGTATCTCTTTTCTTGACGTTCATGAAAGTTGACAATTCTTTCAAGACCGTGTTCAGGGTAGAACTTTCCATTTTTCACAAGATTCGCAGTATTTCCTTGTATCCCAAGTCCGAGTTGAATTATTGAATCAATCTCAGGATGCTTGGAAGCTGTTGAAAGGAGTTCTGGAATTGTGTCTCTAGTCTCACCTCCTGCTAAATCGATCGGATTATTTCTACTCCAACGCGGAGGAAGCAATTCATTGATTGTTTCCTCTAGGTCACGTGGTAGAGGAGTTAAAACTAAGTCAGAACTTTGACTAATCGCATCTGCAGTCACTACACCCCACCCGCCTGCTGTGGTGAGAACGAGCACACGAGGACCGTCAGGAAGAGGCTGTGTTGCGAACGTAGCGGCAATTTCGAAAGCTGATTCGATATTAGGAGCACGTGTTATGCCGGCTTGTCTTGCCATTCCTTCAAAAATTTTCGAATCACTAGCGAGCGAACCAGTATGAGACGCAGCCGCTCTTTGACCGCCCGTAGTAGTTCCACCCTTTACAAGGACAACAGGCATCTTCTTTGTTATTTCTTTTACTCTTTCGAAAAAATCCCGACCTTTCTCTAAACCTTCTAAATAGCAAAGAGCAACATCGGTGGCTGGATCAGTAGCAAACCACTCAAGAAAATCAACTATTTCTATTGCTGCAGCATTTCCAGCTGAGACTGATCTACTTATCCCGATACCGGTTTGATTCGCATAGTTGAGAAAACTCGAAACAAAATTACCCGACTGTGACACCACAGCTATACGTCCCTTTGGGGCGTAAGGTGCAACAATTTGAGCGCAGAGACTAGCGGGTGGAGAAACAATTCCTTGCCCATTAGGGCCGGCGAGAACAAGATCCAATTCCGCTGCTAAAGCGACGAGTCTTTTTTCGGCCTTTAAACCCTCTTCGCCTGTTTCTGAATACCCGCCAGCAGCACAAAAAATTGCTTTTATACCTTTTTCAGAAGCTCTTCTAACCAACTCTTCGTTAACCCCTACAGGAGTGCACAGAATCATCAGATCAACTTCATTTGAAGGTATCGAGTCAAAAGAGGTTATTACTTTCTGTTCTAGAACTGTTGCTTCTTCACGTCCAAAAGCGAAAACTTTACCCTCATATCCGCACGAAAGAATATTATGCAGAGCTACGGAGCCGAATTTTCCAGGATGGCTTGAAACTCCTGTAACTATCACACCCTTAGGTTCAAACAAGTACTTAAGATCCACAGTCATGTCGTTTCCCCTTTTAATTCAACAAGAGCATCAGCTGCTATGGGTAATCCGTCAACAATTATTAATGGATTCAAATCAATCGACAAAATTTGTTCATCTTCCGCTAGTTCACCGAGTTTTATGAGCAAATCAATTGTTGCATCAATGTCAAGAGCTTCTTCTCCGCGAAATTCTTCCAATAACCCGTTTGTTTTCAGTGAAGAAATAAGATCTCTTGCATCATAAGAAGTAATTGGAGCGAGTCTGAACTCAACGTCCGCAATGGCTTCAGCTAAAATCCCACCAAATCCAAACATTACACAAGGACCAAACTGGGGGTCCCTCACCACACCCGCAATAACTTCACGTGAACCAGAGAGCATTTCTGTGACTATCAGATTGCTGTCATTGACCTCATTTTCTAGAAGCTCTTTAGCAGCATTTAAAAGATCAGGTTCTGTCTTCAAGTTAAGTTTTACAAAACCATGCTCAGTTTTGTGAGCGATAGAAGGGCCGTTCAGTTTCAATGCACTAGGAAAACCGATCTCCCTTGCTGCGTTTAGAGCTTCATCAGGATTACTGGCAACCTTCCACCTGGAAACAGGAATTCCTGCATTTTCAACTATTCGACGTGATTCTGACTCTGAAGCAGTTGTCATAATAAATTCTCAGTTTCCCCTGACTGTAAGAACGGCTTAGGAGAGGCTTCTCCAGCCAGGTTTAATAACATTTTCGATCAGATGGATCCTCTCATCAAAGGGAAGAAAAGCACTTTTCATAGCGTTAACAGTAAGCCAAGAAAAGTCATCTAAATTCCAACCAAAAGTTTTATTCAACGAAAGCAACTCAGAAGTCATCGAAACGTCACTCATCAGTCTGTTATCAGTATTCACTGTAACTCTAAAACCCAGATCTTTCAGTAGCTCAATAGGGTGTTCCTCCAATGATTGAACGGCGCCTGTATGAACATTAGATGTCGGGCATAATTCCAAAGGTATTCTTCTGTCTCTAATGAAAGAAGCGAGACTTCCAAGACGATGGTTTCCCGACGAATCCAAATCTATGTCATCAATGATTCTTACTCCATGCCCTAAACGCTCTGCGCCACAATATTGGACGGCTTCCCAAATGGAAGCCAATCCAAACGCTTCGCCGGCATGGATTGTAAAGTGAAAGTTTTCACGTTGGAGAAATTGAAATGCCTCTAAATGATTTGTAGGAGGGTAACCAACTTCACGGCCAGCAATATCAAAACCAACCACTCCTTTATCGCGAAAATGCACAGCAGCTTCGGCAATCATCTTTGAATCGCTGCTGGTTCTCATAGCAGTGATGATTGTTTTGATAGTCAGATTGCTTCCAGAGGAACCTTCAGAGAAACCCGACAAAACTGCTTCTATTACTTCATGGACAGATAATCCCTTAGATGTAAAAAGGGACGGCGCAAATCTTATTTCTGCGTAAACGCAGCCATCTTCAGCAAGGTCTTCAGCGCATTCTTTAGCAACGCGGTGGCAAGAATATTCATCTTGCATAACTCCCACAGTATGGGTAAAAGTTTCCAGGTATAAGTTCAGGTCTCTACGGTTAGCGCCTTCATGAAACCATTGTGACAACTCTTCAACGTTATTTGATGGAAGATTTTCATATCCTGAGATGTTCGCTAGGTCAATGACCGTGGAGGGACGTAAACCTCCATCAAGGTGGTCATGTAGAAGAACTTTTGGACCTCTGGTTACAAGTTCAGAAAAATCAGATTGATCAAAGTCCGAATCTTTACTAGTCATGCCTCAGTCTATCTAAAGAGTTTGAAACAAAAGAAAAGAAGTCAATAAAGGATTTTGTCAAAGAAGTCCCTAGTTCTTTGTTCAGTAGGATTTTCGAAAACTTGACTTGGTGGACCTATTTCAACCACCATGCCTTCGTCCATGAAAACTAAACGATCACCAGCTGCTTTAGCGAAACCCATTTCATGTGTAACCACAGCCATAGTCATCCCTTCAGAAGCGAGCTCAAGCATCACATCTAGAACTTCTTTCACCATTTCAGGATCCAGTGCTGAAGTGGGTTCGTCAAAAAGCATGATTTTTGGCTCCATAGCTAATGATCTAGCAATAGCAACCCTTTGCTGCTGCCCTCCTGATAGTTGACGCGGATAGGAATCTGCTTTATCGGGAATTCCTACTCTCACGAGTTGCTTCATGGCCATTTCGTTTGCTTCACTTTTACTGCGTCCTCTTACTTTTCTTTGAGCCAAACAAATGTTTTCCATAACTGTTAAATGGGGAAATAAGTTGAATTGCTGGAAGACCATTCCCACTTCAGCTCTAATTGCGTCAATGTCGCATTTAGGATCTGTCAGTTCGACTCCATCGATAGCTATCGCCCCTTCAGTTGGAACCTCAAGCCTGTTAATACATCTAAGAACTGTGGATTTACCTGAACCGCTGGGACCAACAATAACTACAACTTCCCCTTCAGCTATCTCCAGGTCAACATTTTTGACAGCATGAATGTTTTTGTTAAAGGTTTTTGAAAGGTTCTTAATCGAGATCATTAGTCAATACCTCTATTACTTCGAACACCTCTATCATCACGGGTCATTCTCCTTTCGAGAACTCCCAAAAGCAGACTAAGGCCAAGTGTTAGAATTAGATAAATGAAAGCTAAAACAAAGTAACCTTCTCGAAATTTAAAAGTGCTAGCTGAAAATTGTCTTGCTCGCTGTGTGATTTCAAGAACCCCTAGAACAGAAAGTAGCGATGTGTCTTTCAGTATTGCAATGAAATCATTTCCTAAAGGTGGGATAATCGCTCTCATCGCTTGAGGTAAGACGATTGAATTCATTGTCTGACGCCTGCTCAATCCTAGCGACCTTCCTGCTTCTACCTGACCGATAGCAATAGATTGGATGCCTCCTCTAAAAATTTCTGCCATATATGCACCGTAAATAATGGCGAGAGTCACAGTCGCCCTCATCTGAAATGAAAGTTTGAAACCCAACGCATTTTGAAGTTGAGGAAGCAAGACAAGAGCAACGGTAAATATAAGAGGAAGTATTGGGATGCCGCGAATAAATTCAACGTACGTTCTAGCTAAATTCCGCAAGATTACATTTTTAGAAAGTTGACCCATTCCAGCTAGTAACCCCAAAGCTAAAGCAATAGCAAATGCTTGAAGGGTTGCTGTGATGGTAATACTTATGCCCGGTATAACCCTGTCCCAAGCCAGTTCGTAGCTATTTTTAGTCACTATCTGATAGCCCATCCAAGAAAGAATGGCGACTATAGCGATTCCCCACCAAGGGAATGTGTCCCACCACTTTGGCTTGTCGCTAAGACTCTTTTTATTACTTTCTTCGTGGCCTGACATTTTTTCCTTATTCAATAGGTCTTCGAAGAATAGTACTTAAATGATAAAAAGACGAATGCTAGTGAAATTTGCAAAGAAATCTGTTTTCTCAACTAGCCTTTTTTTATGCAGTCACAACGCTATATAGCCGACACCATTGTCACCTGTGATGCTAATAACAGCGTTTATGCTCCAGGTGTAATAGACATCGAAGACGGGAAAATTGTCTGGGTTGGCACTCTAGGATCCGAAGAAGAAACAGATATACAAACTCACAAAATAGGCGGGCTCCTGATGCCGGGTTTAGTTAACGCCCATTGTCACACACCTATGACACTAGTTCGAGGAGCGGGAGATGGACTGCCATTAGGAAGATGGCTTACAGAAGCGATGTGGCCACGCGAAGGAAAGATGAATGAAGAAGATGCTTATTGGGGTATGACTTTAGGCTCTGCTGAAATGTTTCGAGCAGGTGTTACGACTAGTTGCGAAATGTATCTTTTTGAGGAAGCTCTAGTCGAAGCTGCAAATTCTTCAGAGGCAAGACTGGTCATGACACCAGGGGTTTTTAAATCTTCGTATTCAGAGTCAAGTCTCCAGAATTTCACAGATTTCTATAATCGCCATCACGACCCAGAAGGAAAAATTACTGTGGGTATAGGCCCTCATTCAGCTTACGATTTGGGGATACCAGCATGTATTGAATTGGCTGAGTTTGCGAGATCACTCGACTTGCTGTTTCATATTCACCTTGCAGAAACACGGGAGGAAAGCTCTCGAATCGAGTCCGAATATGGTAAAAGCATCGTTGAAATTCTTAGTGATAACGGAATATTAGAAGGAAACGTTTTAGCCGCTCATTGTGTCTGGGTCAACGACAACGACATTTCACTTTTAGTTGATTCCAATGTATCTGTAGCTCACTGTCCTGTCAGCAATATGAAACTCGGCTCTGGGATAGCACCTATAGAAAAAATGCTTGAGAAAGGTTTAACAATTGGTTTAGGAACAGATGGACCGGCTTCTAATGACACACTCGATTTATGGGAGGAAGTTAAAATCGCAGCGCTTTTAGCAAGAGTTAATAGCCTCGACGCAACCTTGATAACACCTTCGGAAGTCTTAGGAATGGCCACCCGAAAATCTGCAGAAGCGATTGGCCTCGATCGGGTTGGAAGCCTGGAAATCGGCTGGGAAGCGGACATGATAAGAATTGATACCCACTACAGCACTTTTACGCCATCAACTGACCTGGATGAAACCTTGGCTCATCTGGTTTGGTCTGGATCCAATAGAGAAGTAACAGATGTGTGGGTAGCTGGCTCTAAAGTTCTCTCTGAAGGAGATTTGGTAACAATTGACGAGGAAAGGGCTTTGCGAGAAGTAAAGGAAAGAGCCTTCAGGCTTGCAGAGGTTTAAAGATGTTAGATAAAGAAAAGACCGCAGAAGAGATATCGGACATTCTTGATCTCGAACCGTTACCTTTGGAAGGTGGTATGTGGACGCAAACTTTCAAAGACAAAAATTCCACAGCCATTTATTATCTGTTGAGTAAAAATAATTTTTCTGCAATGCACAAGTTGGAAGCAACTGAGATCTATCACTACTACGCAGGTGCGCCCGCACAGATGCTTTTGTTGGATTCTGTTGGAAAGATTGAGGAACCAGTTCTGGGTGCGGATCTTGATTCTGGCCATCGACCACAGATAATTGTTAAACCGGGAGTTTGGCAAGGGTCAAGAACAACAGGGGAGTGGACGTTGTTAGGAACTACGATGGCACCTCCTTATTCACAAGAAATGTTTCAGTTGGCAGACAGAGAAGAACTACTTAAAGGTTGGCCGGATATTGAGCAGAAAATTTATGAATTAACTCGGAGTTGCCCTGACGACTGATTTACCAGGTGGCATTAGTCGAGATGCCACCATCTACTACTAAATCTGATCCAGTTATCCAACGTGCCATAGGAGATGACAGAAAAATCACTGCATCAGCTACGTCCTTAGGTGACCCTGCTCTTCCAAGTGGCACAGAATCCAACCACCTATTGAGTCCTTCAGGCCAACGTTCTTTCAGATTTCCATCATCAATCAGCCCTGGGGAAACAGAATTTACCCTGACGCCAAAATCTGCGTATTCGAGAGCAGCTGATTTAGTCAACATTAACAAACCAGCTTTGCTGGTCGAATAATGAGAATGACCTCTGGCCGGTTGGTGACCTTCAATTGAAGCTATGTTCACAATTGAAGCGTTGGCGCTTTTTTCTAAAACTGGTATTGCAGCACGCATAAGAAGGTGAACACTCCTTAGGTTCGTTTCTAAGACAGCATCCCAACTATCTGAATCTGTCTCAACGAGGTTTTCAACATTTTGAAGTGCCGCATTATTGACAATGATGTCTAACTGGTTGCATGTCTCTAAAGTTTCAGAAATTAGTCCTTCAACCTCACGTGGATTTCGAAGGTCTGCACTCAAAATTGTTGCTGGAATAGAACTTGCTAAGGTCTTTACATCGTCGTCACTATTGTGAATAGCGAGAATCAGTTCTGCTCCTGCTTCTTTCAGTTCAGAAGCAATGGCTAAACCTATGGGACTGTTAGCACCGGTTACTAATGCGACATTTCCACTTAGATCTATTTCAATGCTCATATTTTCAATTTGAATCTGAACCAGTCGTCATAATTCTGCCGATTCTATTCCGAGTAAGATCGGTGGCATTTTCTGTAACTACTAATTGGCCACGATATATAACGCCGATACGGTCCGAGAGGCTGAGAATCTCATCTAATTCTGCAGAAACTAAAAGTACAGCTAACCCTTGATCTCTTTGACTAATTAACTGTTGATGAACAAACTCGATACTTCCCACATCGATACCTCGAGTGGGTTGGGAAGCGACTAAAAGTTTTGCATTGTGGGAGAACTCTCTGGCAGCAATAGCTTTTTGCTTGTTTCCACCCGACAATGAACTCGAAGGGGTTTCAATGCTAGGTGTACGTATGTCGAATTTCTCAACCATTTCTTTTGCGTAGTTGGCAATTGCTTTTTGCTGCCGGATGCCACGATTAGAAAAAGGAGGCTTGTAATACCTGTTTAGAATCAAATTGTCTGCTACTGAATGTGCACCAATCAGCCCATGTTTTTCTCTATCTTCAGGTATGTGTGCAACACCTAATTCACTTATTTGCCTTGGTGAACTTTCTGTGATTGAAGTATCTCCAATAAGAATTTCTCCAGCATCTGTAGTTCTCAATCCAGTAATGGTTTCAACAAGTTCCCGTTGTCCATTTCCTTCAACGCCAGCTATGCCAAAAATTTCACCTGATCTTACTTCTAGAGAAAGTCCATTTACGGCTAGAAGCCCTCTGTCATCTTGGACGCAAAGATTTTTTACTTCAAGTACTGTCGCTTCAGGTGATGCAGTTTCTTTGGAGACGCGAAGAACCACGCTGCGACCTACCATCATTTCCGCAAGACCAGATTCATCTGTTTCATCGGGTGTCGTGGAGCCGACTACTTGTCCATTTCTCATTACAGTGACCTCGTCAGCTACTTCGAGAACTTCTCGTAGTTTGTGAGTGATAAAAATTATTGCAACGCCTTGCGAAGCAAGTTTTTTTAAGACTTGTAGAAGGTGGTCGGTTTCTTGGGGTGTTAAAACAGCAGTTGGTTCGTCCAGAATCAAAATGTTCGCTTCTCTGTAAAGAGAACGAAGAATTTCAACTCGCTGCTGGGTTCCTACAGGTAAGTCCTCGACTGTCGCCTCAGTATCTACGTCGAGTTGGTATTTCTCGGCCAACTCTTTGACCTTTACCTTTGCATTCTCGATGTCAATGACACTGGCCTTGTTGGACGGTTCGTTACCTAAGACGATATTTTCTGCGACTGTGAGAACAGGTACTAATTGGAAATGTTGATGCACCATGCCAATTCCGCGGTCGATTGCATCTTTAGGGCGTCCAAGGTCGACTGTTTCGCCGTCTACTTTGACTATTCCTGAATCGGCCTTATAAAGACCGAAAAGAATATTAACCAACGTGCTTTTACCTGCACCGTTTTCACCTAGAAGAGCATGAATTTTGCCTTTTTTTATCTCAAGGTTTATTTGATCGTTAGCTTTGACACTTCCGAATGTTTTCGAAATGTCAGTTGCTTCAAGTGCGAGAGTGTCTGATGACATTTTGTTATTCCCTTGAATAAGGTTGTCCGATAGATGCAGGTGGTCTAGCTCTTCCTACGAATCCGGCTAGAACAACGATTGTTACGACAAAAGGAATTATTCCAATAAATTGAGGGTCGTTTGTTAGCCAATCTCTAAATTGGAATTGAGTTTGGATAGCGCTGGAATATCCGAATAGAAGGGCAGCTCCCCAAGCACCGACAGGATTCCATCGACCAAAAATCATAACAGCCAAAGCAACAAAGCCTTTTCCATTTGTCATGCCGCGTTCGAAAGATCCAACGGCTTCCAGACTTAAATAAGCTCCTGCCAGGCCTGCGATACCGCCTCCCATAATGACATTCAAATAGCGCATTCCTATTACTGAGATTCCAACAGTTTCCGCAGCGCTGGGATGTTCACCTACAGCTCTGGTGCGTAATCCCCATTTGGTTCGGAAAAGAAGAAACCAAAGAGTCGGAATCATTAAGAGTGTTAAATACGTGATTGGTTTATTTGAAAATAAAACTCTTCCGGCAATTGGTATATCTGCTAGAGGGCCGAGTTTAATAACTTGAGCTTTTCCGGAAGGCAGTGTTCTTCCTAAAGAGAAAAAGAAACTGGTGATTCCAATAGCGGCGATATTTATAACAGTTCCAGCAATTATTTGATCACCACGTAAACCGACTGAAATGCCAGCTAACACTGCCCCCATCATCATCCCAATTAGTATTCCTGCAAAGACACCGAGTAGAAGACTGCCAGAGGTCGAAGCAACCATAAAACCGCCCCAGGCAGACATCAACATCTGTCCCTCAATTCCGATGTTGATTACGCCTGACCGTTCGCATAAAAGTCCACACATGGCTCCAAGCACTAGAGGAGTTGAGTGTCTAAGAGTGCTGACTAGAACAGAGGTTGTATTTGCCTGCTGAAATTCTGCCGTCCAAAGTGTAAAAAAAATGAGAAATACAGTGGTTAGAATCCACCACCTTTTATTAAGGAAGAATTGTTTAAAATCTCTTGATTGATTATCACTCACGACGAACCCCAAGTGGTCGAAACGGAAAGCTCATTTGCTTCTTTCTGGTTTAAAAACCATCTAACAATTATTGGTGTGGCAACGAATATCAAAATTAAAGCTTGAATGATGTCAGTAATTTCTGGAGAAACATCAGCTTTAAATTGCATCATTGAACCTCCTGCTTCCATTGCTCCAATAAGAATTGCTGCTGGTATTACTGCTAGGGGGTGAGTTCTAGCCAGAAGAGCGATAGTTATGCCTTCAAACCCGAGTCCGGCATTAAATCCCGGCTCGTATCTTCCTACGACTCCTTGAGTCTCAATTGCTCCACCCAGAGCTGCTAGAAGACCACTAATTGCCATAGTCATAATGACAATCTTTTTAACGGAGATACCTGCATAACTAGCAGCATTCGGATTCAGGCCCACTGATTTTATTTCAAAACCAAAAGTTGTATTACGTAACAAATACCAACATAAGAAAGCAATGACTACAGCCAAGAAGAATCCCGCAGGTAGTTCACCCCATCTTGGTATCTCGGCGCTGCTTTCGATATGAGGAGTCCTAACTATGACACCTTCTTCTCTCCAGACTTTTGATGCGAGCCAGTCAGTCATGTTCAGGGCAACGAAATTCAACATGATGGTCGTGATTACCTCATGAGCACCTCGGCTTGCTTTAAGAATTCCTGGTATAGCTCCCCACATAGCCCCAGCAATTGCGCCAGCTAAGAGAGCTAAGGGTGTGTGGATTATCCATGGGAGGCCGGTAATTCCGTATCCAACAGCACCAGCAATTAAAGCTCCGAAGACCAACTGTCCTTGACCACCGATGTTGAAAAGTCCAGCCTTGAAAGCAAAAGCGACGGCAAGGCCTCCCATTACTAGAGGTGTTGCTTTTTCTAGAGTTCTTCCAATACTTTTTGAGTCACTCAATGATCCGTCTATTAGAGCTTTATAGGCATCTATTGGAGAAGAACCTGAGAGGGCGATTATTATTGCACCTGTTGCAATAGCAAGCGCTACTGCAAAGATTGGCATAAGAAATGAGCGGAAGTTGTTCATCAGGTGAAGAATTTATTGATGGAGGATTTTTTCAATTAGCTATTTCTACCCACATTTGGTTTACGACCATGGTTGGCTTTTTTACGTCTTGCATTGGTTTTCTTTTTACTTGTACGTTTCGACATAACGGCAGGTTACCTCATTAGGGCGCAGAGACCTTATCCTTGTCGTAGTCTAATTATCTGATTTGTATTTTTTTAAGGGTTTGAAATGGAAAGATTTGGATTTGTTGGTTTACCTAATGCAGGTAAGTCTTCGCTTTATAATGCTCTAGCCGGAGGTGGCGCTTTGGCGGCACCATATGCTTTTGCTACCACGGATCCAAATGAAGGAGTAGCACGAGTTCCGGACAGCAGACTGAGTCTCTTAGGAGAAATGAGTGATTCAAAAAAAATAATACCGACAACTATTCAATTTACTGACATTGGTGGACTCGTGGAAGGTGCAGCCAAGGGCGAAGGCTTAGGAAATCGTTTCCTCGCAGGCATAAGGGAAGTTGATGCAATTGTTTTTGTCCTTAGAGCATTTTCAGACACAGATGTGCCAGGACCAACAGATCCGGTAGAGCATTTGAGAATTGTAGAGGTGGAGTTAGCACTAGCTGATCTAGAAACCACACAAAAACAGTTATCAAAAATAGAAAAGGCAGCGAAAGCAGACCAATCGATTAGACAAGTTCTCGACTCCTTGAAACATGCTTCAGAACAGCTTGATCAAGGAATCCCTATTTATAAAAGCGATTTAACATTTGAAGAAAGAGAGTTATTGTCTGAATTTTTCTTATTAACAGACAAACCGGTGCTAGCTGTTGTAAATCTGGGTGAAGACCAAGTAGAGGAAGCAAATCAAATATTGGAACCAGTCATTGCAGAATTATCTGGACAAGAGGTTATAGGAATGTGTGTTCAACTTGAGTCTGAAGCTGCTTTACTGACTCTAGAAGAACAGGCAGAAATGTTGGAGGCTCTCGGTTTAGGCGAAGGTGCTTTAGCAAGGTTCGTTCGTTCGGCTTATCACCTCTTAGGTTTGAGAACATTTTTTACAACTGGTGAGAAAGAAAGTAAAGCATGGACTTTCAGGGAAGGTTCAAATGCTCCTGAATGTGCTGGCAGGATTCATACTGATTTCCAGAAAGGGTTTATTCGAGCTGAGACGATTGGCTGGCAGTTATTGCTTGAACAAGGTTCATGGCTAAAAGCAAGAGAAGCAGGCCTTGTAAGAAGTGAAGGTAAAGAGTACAAACCTGAGGACGGCGACGTAATGGAATTCCGTTTTAATGTCTGACACTAAAGAAGGGGCACTTTTTTTGGTGTCTACCCCCATAGGGAATCTCTCTGATTTGTCAAAACGAGCAATAGAAACTCTTGAAACTGCGGATTTGATCGCCTGTGAAGATACGAGAAGGACAGGTCAGCTTTTGCATTTAATAGGAGTCGAAAGCAAAAAATTGATCAGAGTTGACGAGCATACGGAATTCAAAAAAAAATCGAAGATTGTTGAAAAAATTAAGAATGGCTTCATCGTAGCTTTAGTTAGTGATGCAGGAACTCCAGGCATTTCAGACCCAGGTGAAGAATTGGTAAGAACAGTTATAGAAAATGGTTTCAAAGTTTCTGTGATTCCTGGCGCATCATCAGTGTTGGCTGCTTTGGTTGTAAGCGGCATGTCAATGAGGCGATGGGTGATGGAAGGTTTTATTCCACGCAAAGGGAAAGAAAGAGAAGAAATCCTCAAAGAGTTAGCGGTTGAAGAAAGAACCATCATTTTATTTGAATCTCCGAAACGTCTTCCAGAAACACTTAAAGATTTGAGAAAATATCTAGGAGAAGATCGCCTAGTTGCTGTTGTAAGAGAGTTGACAAAACTTCACGAAGAGGTCTGGCGAGGCTCATTAAAAAGTGCGACAGAGCATTATGAATCGTCACCGAAAGGTGAGGTGGTCATAGTGATTGAAGGTTCTAATTATGAAACCTCTATCCCTGATGATCAGATCGTTAAAACTCTTCGCGAAGCAAAGGATTTAGGTTTGTCTGCACGAGATGCTTCAAGTCAAGTCTCAAAACAATTAGGTGTTTCCCAAAGAAGGGCTTACAAGTTATACATAGATTTGGATTAGCCAAGGGCTATCCCAAAGATTGAGGTAGTCTCGGCACTGATGACAAACAAAAATGATTCAGTACCAGTCCTTGTCGCGGTTGCTTGGCCGTATGCCTCCGGTTCTCGACATCTAGGACATTTGGCAGGTGCATATCTACCAGCTGATGTGTTTGCACGTTTCCAAAGATTTGTAGGTAATGAAGTCTTGATGGTTAGTGGGTCTGATGTTCATGGCACTCCGATAACCGTTAGAGCTGACTCAGAAGGAACCACACCAGGCGAAATTGTTGACAGATACCACAAAGAGTTCTTAGATAATTGGGAAAAACTTGCGATTAGTTGGGATTTGTACACCTCTACTGGAACTGACAATCACTCAGATGTCACACACGATGTATTCATGAAACTTTTTGAAAAAGGCTATATAGACAAACGTTCTTCGGAACAGTTTTATGACCAAGACGCTGGAAGGTTTTTGCCAGATAGATACATAGAAGGAGTATGTCCACATTGTGAATATTCTGAAGCTAGAGGCGATCAGTGTGAGAACTGTGGAAGAACTTTAGACCCTGAAGAGTTGATCAAACCGATTTCAAAGATAAGCGGAAGTGAACCTACTCTTAAAGAAACTGAGCACTTTTATTTAAGGTTGTCGGACTTTCAAGAACCGCTTTCTGAATGGCTTTCGGGCAGAGAGGGCTGGCGTAATCATGTTTTAAATTTCTCAAAAGGTTGGATTGAGGAAGGTTTGCACGACCGTGCGATAACACGCGATTTGGACTGGGGTATTGAAGTCCCTGTTGAAGGAATAGGTGACGGTAAGAAAATTTACGTCTGGTTTGAAGCAGTTATCGGGTATCTTTCAGCTGCTAAAGAATGGTCAAAAAATAATGGCTTGGAAGACGATTGGAAAAAGTGGTGGTCCAATCCCGATAGTCGTTCGGTTTACTTTATTGGCAAAGACAACGTCCCTTTTCATACCATTATTTGGCCTGCAATGCTTATGGGTTATGGGGATTTGAATTTGCCCAGTAACGTTCCAGCAAACCAGTACGTAACGTTTAAGGGAGGGAAGGCTTCTGCTAGTAGGGGAATTGGTTTAACAATAACTAGAAGCCTTGAAGTTTTTGAAGCGGATTCTCTTAGATATGCACTGGCAGCCTCCTTCCCAGAGCAAAGCGACACCGAAATGACAGTTGAAGAGATTTGTCGGCGAATTAATGAAGAGCTAGTAGCTACATGGGGAAATCTGGTTAACAGAGTTTTATCGATGATATACAACTCTTGTGATGCTCAAATTCCTTCGCCTGAACTTAGGAATGATGAGGATATGGCCTTGCTTGAGAGGATTGATCAGATCGTGGAACTAGTAGCGGAAGAGATCGACAAAGTGGAGTTGAGGTCTGCTTTACAGAAAGGAATGTCAGGGGCAGCTGAAGTAAACGCCTACTTGAACTCTATGGAACCATGGAAACTTTCAAAGACAGACCCGGAAAGAGCTGCCACTGTATTAGGTACAGCTTTGTCGGCAATCGCTGGTGTGCGTGTTTGTTTAGCGCCGTATCTGCCTTTTTCGACCGAGGAGCTCAATGACGTATTCGGTTCTATTAATTCTTGGCAACGAGAAGAGCCTGAGCATGGAAAGAAGATTGAAAAACCAAAACCGCTTTTCAAAAAAGTGGATATAAGTTTGCTGGATTTAGATGATTGAATGGTTTGACAATCATTGTCATCTTTCTGAAAATATTGAAGAAGAAATTCTTAAAGCACGCAAAGCATTAGTTGTCGGATTTATAAACGTAGGCACAGACTTTGAAACTAGTTGCGAAGCTATAGAAAAGGCAAGAATGCTTCCAGATGTATGGGCGACAGCCGGGGTGCATCCACACGAAGCGAAAAAGGGTATTGAAGGTATTGAAGATCTACTAGGAGATCCGAATGTGGTTGCTGTTGGAGAGGCAGGACTCGACTATCACTATGATTATTCTCCGCGAGAGGATCAAAGAAAAGTTTTCGCGGAACAAATCGAAATGGCAAACAAGTCCAACCTCCCTCTAGTTATACATACAAGAGAAGCATGGGAAGAGACCTTTGAGATTCTTGATTCTGAAGGAGTTCCTAAATCGACAGTTTTTCATTGCTTTACAGGAGGACCGATAGAAGCCAAAGAATGTTTAGAGCGGGGTGCCTATCTATCCTTCAGTGGAATAATCACATTTAAAAGATCTGAGTCTCTAAGAGAGGCGGCTTCAGAATGCCCACTGGATCGTGCAATGATTGAAACCGATTCTCCATATCTGACTCCGGTTCCTTTCAGAGGTAAAAAGAATGAACCTGCAAATGTGGGTTTGATAGGGAAAGAACTTGCGTATCTGCAAGATAAATCATCAGAAGAAATAGCCTTAGCTACGACACAAAATGCTTTAGATTTTTACGGATTACGTTAAAACTAAGATAAGTTTACTTCTTCAAATGCCCGATTTGCAGGCACGAAATGATGCTTCTAGCGTGTATTTATCTTGTCTGCTACAGCAGCCAATAGGAGGAAGGGTGCTGGAAACAAATCCTATTATCGAGAGGTGGAGACTGGTTGTGGTACTTCTTGCCACAATTGCAGCGCTGCCACTTTTCTTGTTCGAAAATCCAAATTCGACAGGTTCCCTCACAGGCGTTGCAGGTGCGGGAACTACAGCCGCGCCAGGCACAAGCGCGTTATTGGAGCTGAACGTTCCGGCAAATGATCAAAGAGTTGCTGAAGGGGAGCTATTTTTATTGAATAGAGCTGAAAATTGGCATTCAGCACGTACTACGTGGAACATGGTTGAACGCCTTCAATCTGCTGCTGTGAAATATGAAGAGGAAGCCATGGAGATGGCACGCGAAATATCGGATGCAGAGTTTGCCGAAAAAGAGAAACAGATGAAACTCGAGGAAGAACAAGAGCTGAGAAGGAAATTATTTGCCGAAGAAGATGCAAGGCGTGAAAGAGTTATGAGTACTCCCGGACCGACAACGACAATCGTGGCTACTGAACCCGATCCGGATGGTCCCGCCAATGTGCAGTGGGAAGCGCTTCGCTATTGCGAATCAACCGAGAATTATCAAGCGGTTAGCCCAACGGGGATGTATAGAGGTGCTTATCAATTTAGTGTTGAGACTTGGGACTGGATTGCGGGTCTTTATTACGAGCATTTAGTAGGGGTCGACCCTGCAGAAGCTAGACCAAGTGATCAGGATCGGATGGCTCAGTCTTTGTATTTGTTGAGAGGAAGAGGACAGTGGCCAGTATGCGGACGTTATTTACCATAGAAAAAAAGTGTCTCTGACTCGCACAGAAGTAAAAAATTTGCTTCTTAAATACGAGATCCATCCTAAAAAGTCCCTGGGTCAAAATTTTGTTGTTGAACCGAACACAATTCGCCAAATAATTAAGCTCGCTGATTTAGATCCTGCGGATTTTGTCATTGAGGTGGGATCGGGCCTCGGATCATTAACTCTTGCTTTATTGGAATCCTGTGAACATGTAACAGCCGTAGAGGTAGATGATGTACTCGTCAAAATCTTGAAAGAAGTAACGGGAGAGCAAATAGAAAATAAGCTTCGGATTATCCATGCGGATGTTATGACGCTGGACTTAAAACAAGTCTTAGAAGAGCGGAGCAATCATTGGAATTTAGTAGCAAACTTGCCTTACAACATTGCCGTGCCAATGATCTGCGATTTCCTTGAGAAAGCTCCATTAATTTCAAAAATGACTGTAATGGTGCAACGAGAGGTTGCAGAAAGAATGATTGCAAAAGTTGGGGATAAAGCCTACGGGTTGCCTTCAGTTAAAATTGAGTATTTTGCTGAAGCAAAAATAATCGCAGATATACCTCCGACGGTTTTTATACCGAAACCAAGAGTTGAATCGTCAATAGTTCAGATCGTCAGACGTGATAATCCGATTATTTCCGAAGATTATGAAATACTTTTTAGTTTGATTAAGTCAGCTTTCAGACATAGAAGGAAAATGTTGCGTAGTTCCTTGAAAGGAATTCTCAGTACGGATGATTTTACTGCAACGGAAATTGATCCAACTAAAAGAGCGGAAAACCTTACATTGAAAGAGTGGGAATTGTTGACAAAACAGATTGTTTCTAGAGGCCATAAATAGCAATGATTAGTCTTTATGCTCCAGCCAAACTGACTCTTTCATTGGAGATTATGGGAATACGTGATGATGGTTACCACTTGATAGAAGCTGAAATGGTTTCGTTGGATTTAATGGATGAGTTGGAAGTTAGTGATGATAGAGGAAACGGAGGTATAGAGGTTTCCTTTGAGTATCTTGACCAGCCCTGGGGTTTCGACACTGAAAGTTCAGTACCAGATAATGAAAATAACCTTGTATCGAAAGCTTTAAATCTCCTAAACGTTGAAAAGTCAATTCATATACGCAAGAAGATCCCACCAGGAGCCGGGCTTGGAGGAGGGTCAGCAGACGCCGCTGCAGTTCTACGTTGGGGTGGGTTTGAAGATTTTGTAGCTGCATCGCGTCTAGGGGCGGATGTTCCCTTTTGTTTGCAGGGTGGTAGGGCTATTGTTGCGGGAATAGGAGAAAAAATAACTCCAGTTGCTTATCGCGAACAGACATTCACTTTGTTGATACCACCATTTCCGTGTTCGACTGTAGAGGTTTATGATCATTGGGATCGCATAGGTGGACCACGAGGAGAAAATGGCAATGACTTGGAGCCTGCGGCACTGGATTTATATCCAGCATTACGAAAGTGGAGAGATCAACT